>Ga0209454_1000022_pt1 | contig 138426 bp, 100 predicted proteins | sample WorMetHERISLAND1_2_FD_187400 | JGI IMG/M metagenome (GOLD analysis project Ga0209454, IMG submission 187400) | Marine gutless worms symbiont microbial communities from Max Planck institute for Marine Microbiology, Germany - Olavius geniculatus... | ecosystem: Host-associated > Annelida >... | reverse complement strand
CCTCGGTGGTGGACGCACCCACGACCTATGTCATCGAAGACATGGTCAAGGTACTATCCTGGTACGATAACGAGTCCGGCTACTCCCATCGCATGGTCGATCTGGCCGCCATGGTGGGGAAGGAACTTTAAGAGAATGCGGAAGTCGGAATGCGGAAGTCGGAAAAAAACAAAGTGAGATAAAGTGAGGACGGAGGTCAGAGGGTTTCGATTGCGGATTGGGGATTGCGGAATGCGGATTTAAATGAATAAAAACCCGAAATAGATGCAATGGACAGATGACAGAAGGCGAAAAGTTGAGAGGTTGAGAAGGTCAGAACGGAAGCAGGAACACAGAATGCGGGAGAGAAATGGAGATGACGTAAGAACTGAGGACTGAATCTTAATTCCAACTTCCGAATTCGTATGACCCTATACCTTAAACCTTTTTGCCTTGAGCTCTGACCTTTGAGCTTTCAGCTTTGAGCTTTCGGCTTTTTTTACTTTGACCCTTTAATGCTGGAGCCCCAATAAAATATCTTTGCAGCAAAGGAACAACAAAATGAAAACCCGCACACCACTAATCGCCGGCAACTGGAAAATGTATAAAACCAATGCAGAAGCCGTGGAAACGGCAGGGCGAAGGGTTGAATTGGTCGCCGACACGTCTGATGTGGACTTCATGATTGCCCTGGTATTCACGGCGATCGAACCGGTATCAAAGGTTGTCGCCGGCAGCCGGGTCAGTTTGGGAGCTCATAATTTGTACTGGGAAAATGAAGGTGCCTATACTGTTGAAATATCCGCCGATATGCTGATATCGGCCGAGTGCCAATACGTGATTATCGGCCATTCGGAAAGACGCCAGCATTTCGATGAAACCGAACAAACCGTTATCAAAAGAATCCGGGCAACCGTCAATGCACAGCAGATTCCGGTTTTTTGTGTCGTTGAAACGGAAGCCGAACGCGACACCGGCCAAACATTTTCTGACTTTGACAAACAGGTTAAAAAGGGATTAGGGGGGTATCGCGCAAATGATTTGGGCACCCTTGTTATAGCCTATGAACCGGTCTGGGCCATTGGAACCGGCAAAACGGCCACCAGCGATCAGGCTCAGGAGGCCCACCAACATATCCATGAGACCAATGATACTCTCTGCACAGAGATCATTGGGGCAGTGAAGACCAAAATTTCATCGATAATAAAGAATTTAAGAAGCAAAGTATCGGTCTTATCAAAATTGGATTGCGTAAATAATATTTTAGGTAACCAGGATGGGAAATTAAACATTACGCTTTTTCATCCGATTGATTCTAAAATATTGAGCAAGGGATTCACATTACAATTTATTTATTCATTTACTGGACTAATAATAGGGGCTTTGTGTTTCGTTTTTGGCGTGGTACTCTTGTTCAGTGGTACGATGGGATCAACAAATTGGACTGCAGAGTTTTTGGGTTTCAAGAGCGAAATCTCAGGTGCTGCGCCTGGATTGGTTTTGGCTTTAATGGGGTTGTTCTTTCTGCTTATCACCAGATTCGATATAAAAATCACCAACAAAGCCAGAATATCGAATAGTTCCTAACAGTAAATTAGGTTCCATCAAATAATTAAACTATGAATGTCAGCGATATGCTGACATTCATTATTTTTTGAGGATAACCGGCAAAACTACTAATCCCTAAAATGCTCGTTTTGCTAAAAAAATGGCCTCCCAACCTGCTTACATTTATTTTTGGGCTGAATCCAACCTTCTGAAACCGAATAATCTTAAGTCCCCAACTGCTATTTCTACAAAAAGGGATTTCAAAAAAAGAGAGTAGATCCTTGTATTTAACAATTTATCAATTTGCTCCAGGAAATGATAGAATTGTCTCTTTTTCTCAGATATCAATATTTCATAAAAGTGGTCCAGAGATACTTTTTAAGTGAAATCTTAGGCACGCAAATAAAATTATAAGTTTCTGCGAATAATTGTATGAATGTTATAATATTATGGGTGTCACGGAAGTCTATAGACCGGTCTGGGCCATTGGAACCGGCAAAACGGCCACCAGCGATCAGGCTCAGGAAGCGCATCAATATATCCGTTCATTGATCGATGGCCTCTATGGCACGGATCTGGCTGACTCCGTCCGGATTCTATACGGCGGCAGCTTTAAACCGGCCAATGTTGCCGAAAAAGCAGAGAGATCAAGTCTTCATTTTTGACATATTGTATCCACTCAGCTATTAAGGATCCAATCCAAATTTCGCAGATGGGACAATCCAATCTTCAGTAAAGGATCTAAATTGGCTCGACCTTTAAGAATAAAATACCCCGGCGCCTTATATCATGTCACCTCACGAGGAAATGAACGCAAAGCGGTCTTCAAAAGCAAAAGGGATCGGGAAAAATATCTTGAATACCTTGAATCCGCAACACTGCGATATGATGCACGCATTCACGCCTACTACCTGATGGACAACCATTAAAAACCTGCCAAATGGCTGTACCGCGACTTAATCCTTGGTTATTTCGGCAAAAAAGTATCCAGCGCCCAAAAGGGATACAAGGAATTTTTAAACGCGCTTGTTTTCGAGGAATATGAAAGCCCACTGGAGCAAGTCGTCAATTCAACCCTGCTGGGTAGCGCTGATTTCATTGCATCAATATACCAACAAGAAAATGAAGAAAATCGGTTTACAATTCGGCATTGGGGAATCCGGCGTATCACAGACCTGCCGGCGTGTAGCACAAAAAATAGAAAAAGATAAAAAGATGAAAAAAAGATTGATCGATTGGAAAAGCAAATATATATGTCAAGAATGAAGACTTGACCCCTTTGTTTTCCCATGCAGGAAATATTTGAAAAAGTGGAATCGGTTTTTCCACAGGATAAGGCTTTGGCCAGAAATCTAAAAATGTATTATTGTCAGAAATATACCAACAAAAAATTGAAGGAAATCGGTTTGCAGTTCGGCATTGGGGAATCCGGCGTATCACAGGCCTGCCGGCGTGTAGCACAAAAAATAGAAAAAGATAAAAAGTTGAAAAAAAAGATTGATCGATTGGAAAAGCAATTATATATGTCAAGAATGAAGACTTGACCCCTCGGTTCTCTTAAGGCGATCCTCATCTACCCCATGAACGCCCTTGCTACCGATCAGGCTGGCAGGCTGGCAAAGTTGATTCACAAAAGCAAGCTCAAAGGGCACCTCTCGGCAGGAATATACATTGGGCAGCGGGAAAAAAACGCTTCCATACTCATGACTGCGGAACGGTTGCTTTCGGACAAGGACTCCCTGCGGCTGTCGCCGCCGGACATCCTGCTTACCAACTACAAAATGCTGGACTACCTGCTGATTCGCCCGGAAGACCGGCCGCTCTGGCTGCTCAACAGCCCTGACACCCTGCGCTTTCTGGTGGTAGATGAGCTTCATACCTTTGACGGAGCTCAGGGATCTGACCTCGGCTGTTTGATCCGCCGTTTAAAGGCCAGGCTTGGTATTGAACCGGAATATCTTTGCTGCGTGGGGACATCCGCCACCTTGGGAAGCCAAGAGGAGCAGGATGATCTGCTGGGGTATGCATCGGCTGTTTTTGGAGAAAACCTATCCCCCAATGCTATCATATCCGAGTCCCGTCTGAGTGCGGGGGAATTTCTGGGCGACTGTCTGATTTCCCATGTGGACATTGTCTCCCTGGAAAAGGAGGAGGAACTCGATCCGGCCAGTTACAACAACTATCGGGAATATATAGAAGCTCAGCACAGGCTGTGGCTAAATAAAGAAATCGCCGGCGATTTTGATGATCCGGACTGGCGGTTCGCTTTTGGCATCAGCATCAAGGAGCACCTTTTTTTCCAGAACCTGATCAAAGCGCTTGGAGGAGGGATTCACAGCTTCGATGAAATATTTATCAAGCTTGATAAGGTCACCAAAGGTCTGAAAATCAATGACCATTCCTATAAAATAAAGATGCTGTGCAGTTTGCTTGCCCTGATTTCCGAAGCTCGGATCAGGGTCGTTTCCAAGGAGTTGGACGGCAGCGAGAAGACGATTATCCGACCGTTTTTGAACGTGAGGGTTCAGCTCTGGATGCGGGAGCTGCGCCGGATGATCGCGGAAGTTTCCAAAAAGCCGATTTTGCGCTTTGCCGACGACCTGAATGAAGCGCAGCTAGAAACCCATCTACCTTTGGTGCACTGCCGTGAATGCGGCAGCATGGGCTGGTCGGGATTGAAACGAAAAACCAACTCGAAAATCATGGGTGCACTCAAGGATTATTATCACGCCTTTTTCAGTAATGACCCCAAAGTAGTGTACCTTTTCCCGGATGACGGACAGCCCAGTTTACCGGAGCCAGGAAATAAAGCAGAAGGCGATTCCAAAGCTCAAAAAATCGGAATGGTCCATCTTTGTTCAAAATGCTTAAATGTGACGTCTCGGGCGAATGTTGACCGTTGCCCGTCCTGTGGGCATGAGGAGCTTATCTTGGTTCATATGCCGGATGTGCGAATAAAGCGAGGCAACCGACAACTTAGTGTAAACGATTGTCCCTACTGCGGTTCACAAAATAGCCTTACCCTACTGGGGTCAAGGGCTGCCAGCCTGACCAGCGTCATGATCGTCCAGCTTTATTCTTCGACCTATAATGACGATAAGAAGCTGCTCACATTTTCCGACAATGTTCAGGATGCGGCCCATCGGGCCGGCTTTTTTAACGGACGGACCTTTCGGTTTAACTTTCGTACGGCCTTGCAGAAGGTAATTTTGGAGACCGGAGACGGCAGGACCCTGGCCGAGATGCCGGAGACCTTTATTGACTATTGGACGGGCTGGATCGATCAGAACAGGTACATCGCCACTTTTTTGGCGCCGAATATGGAATGGTTCAATGAGTATGATTACCTGAAAACTCACGGGACACTGCCTGAAGATTCCACCCTTTAGCAAAACGTCAATAGCCGTATAGCGTGGGAGATTATCAGTGAATACGGTTTCCAGGCCAGAATCGGCAGAACCCTTGAAAAAACCAGCTCCTCGGTGGCTTACCTTGATCCAGACCAATTGAACCAGGCCGCAGACAGGATGCTTGAGCCCATCCAAAATGAGATCGGCATACTTAGAGCGCTTGACCGGGACAACTTAATCCCTTTTCTGCTTGGCATCATTACCCACCTGAAAAACCAGGGCGGAATCTTCATCCCGACCCTGAAATCTTTTATTGAAAGCTATGGGACGCCGTTTGTCATCAACCGGATACCCTGGATGCCAAATTTTGGCCCTAACTCCAGGACTCCATCCTTTTTAACCACAAAAAGAGGGAGTCGCTTCGACCAGTTATATAGTGCTACGCCGACCCATTTCACATGGTATCAAAGCTGGACGGATAAATGCCTGTATGCCCTTTCCCCATTTATTCCAACGGTAGCAAAAGAGCTATACGCGCTTGTGCTCAAGGAACTAACGGCCCAGGGCGTCCTGGAGCAGAAAAGCGTGAAGGGGGATTCTGTATGGGGCATCCGCCCTGAAGCGCTTAGGGTATCATCCCGCGTGAAACAGCTACGGTGCCGGACATGTGGCCACAATCTTTCAGTTTCAGTCGAAGAAAGCGCTTATTTTGAAGATTCACCCTGTCAGCGGTTTCATTGCTACGGCAAATACGAACCCTATGAGACAGGTGTCGATTATTATGGAAAACTATATGCAACCGGTGATGTCGAGCGGATCTTTGCCAGGGAGCATACGGGGCTTTTGAAACGGGATGAACGGGAACAGCTGGAGGACCATTTCAAAGAGGAAAAGATTGACGTTCGAAAACCCTGGTTTCCGAACCTGTTGTCCTGTACGCCGACCCTTGAATTGGGTATCGACATCGGCTCCCTCTCATCATTGGTTCTCTGCTCGGTTCCGCCGGCGCAGGCCAACTATCTGCAACGGATCGGACGAACCGGAAGACGGGATGGAAATTCCCTCAACCTGACAGTTGCCAACGCCAGACCTCATGATCTGTTTTTCTTTGCGGAACCCCAGGAGATGCTGGCGGAACACATTGAGGCTCCCGGAATATTCCTCGATGCCTCTGCGGTGTTGGAGCGCCAGCTTACCGCCTTTGGGTTTGACAGGTGGGTTGCAAACGAATCAAGCGCTTCCATTCCCCCAAGGCTGGGGCAGGTCCTGAATAACCTGGAACCTGTCGATCGTAACAGATTCCCCCATAGTTTCATCCATTTTATCGAAACCAACCAGGCCGATCTGTTTGATCAATTCGTAAATCTTTTCAACAACAGAGGTACCGGGCTCAGCCCGGAATCGGAATCGCATCTGAAAGTATTCTTGCAAGGAGATCGCGACCGTGTGGGCAGCCTTCACTACCGAATCATGAACGGGCTCCACAATCGCCGACTTGAAAGGGATTCTCTAAGGAAAAAAGTGCGGACCCTAAATTCGAAGATCAGGAAGAAAAAGAGCGGCCCCAAGGATAAAAACTATGCGGATGAGCTCAGGGAGCTGAACATTGAAAAATCTGCCCTTCAGGCCCTGGTTAAAAGCATTAGCGACCGCAATAGCTTTAATTTTTTTACCGATGAAGGCCTCCTTCCCAACTATGCTTTCCCGGAGGCCGGCGTAATGCTCAATTCCTTGATACACCGAAGAAAGCTGAAAGTGCAAGAAGGGGAAAGCGCCTATGATTCCTGGAATTACGAGTATGAGCGCCCGGCGGTAAGCGCCCTTGCCGAGCTTGCCCCGGCCAACACCTTTTATGCCGAAGGCCGTAGGGTAAAGATCGACCAGGTGGACATGTCCGTGTCTGAAATCCAGACCTGGCGATTTTGCAACAATTGTTCTCATAAGGAAATGCTCGGCAAGGAAGAGGAAAAGGAGGTATGTCCCAACTGCGGGAGCCGGATGTGGGCCGATGCCGGGCAGAAACGCCTAATGCTCAGGATGCGGCAGGTCTTTGCGTCCACCTCCGACAGGCAAAGCCGGATCAGTGACGACTCCGACGACCGTGACCCAGTCTTTTACAACAAACAGATGCTGGTTGAATTTGATGATAAACATGTTCTTGACGCTTACAAAGTGGATGCGGACTTTCCCTTTGGATTTGATTTTTTATCCAACGTTGATTTTTGCGAGATTAACTTTGGTGAAATAACGGAAATCGGCGAGAAGATATCCATTGCCGGCGTGGAAATGCCCCGAAAGGGTTTCTCGCTATGCAGGGTGTGCGGCAAGGTGCAGGAAGATAACAAAGAATCATCCCATGCATTTACCTGCACAGCCAGAGACCAGGAAAGCGACAAGAATCTAATAGACTGTATATACCTCTATCGGCAGTTTATGTCAGAGGCCATCCGGATCCTGCTGCCGGTTAACATCATCTCCGACTCGAACCGCAAGCTTCAGTCGTTTATAGCCGCGATGCAGCTAGGCCTGAAGAAAAAGTTCAAAGGGAAAATCGATCACCTTCAAACCACCGTCCATGAAGAACCGCTGCCCGATTCATCTTTTAAGCGGAAATATTTGGTGTTGTATGACACAGTGCCCGGCGGAACCGGTTATTTGAAGCAGCTGATGCGTTCGGAAAACCAGCTGATGGAAGTCTTGGAGTTGGCCCTGGAAGCGTTAAAATCGTGCTCCTGTAATCAGGATGAAACCAAAGATGGCTGTTATCGCTGCCTTTTTGCATACCGCAGCAGCTACACCATGCCGGAAACATCAAGGACAACGGCCATCGAGCTGCTTGCAGAAATACTGAGCTACCATGATCGGTTGGTAAAAACCGACAGTATCCGCAACATCTCTTTTAATACGTTTATCGAAAGCGAGCTGGAGGAAAGATTTTTAGGGGCGCTTAAACTTTATCGCAGTGCTGCTTTGCCGCTAATGCTAAAAAATGATCTGGTCAACGGCAAACCCGGATATTTCCTCAAGGTTGGCGACCGGTCATACTACATCGAACCGCAGGTCAAACTCGGTGAGTTAGACGGTGTCGGCATCCAGTCAAGGGCAGATTTTATGATTAGAGCCGCACGCCTAAATGATGAAATGAAACCGATTGCCGTATTTCTGGATGGCTATACATATCATCGCGACCGCATCGGCCAAGACATGGCTCAGAGAATGGCAATTGTTCAGAGCGGCAGGTTTCATGTCTGGTCCCTGACATGGCATGATGTTGAAAACAAGTTCAAGGACCAGAAGTCGTTCTTTGATAACCATATGGACCCGGCCGGCCTTCCATCCGGAGGGAATTTCAATGCCCTGCTGGAGGGGTATGGCCTCGGAAAGTTTAAAAAACATCATCGATATAACAGTTTTGACCTCTTAATCCACTTTCTTGAGGATCCAGAAGAAGCCAAATGGCAAAATTTTATGTTCATTTTTTCCCTGCTGCATCTTGATCCTGAAAAATATGCGAGCAAGGAAGCAGTCGGTGAGTGGATGGATGCCATCGACACGTTATTGCCGGAAGATATGGCTGAGAAGGTGAAAGATGCGGATTGCCCCGGTTTGAATAAAGCCTGCCTATACGGGAGCTATACGAGTGCCAGCCAGAATGAAAATACAACGCTGAGACAATATTTAGTGGCGGAGCAGAAGGCGTTGACTCCCCCTGGAGAGCCTTTAGGCGTGCGGGTTGGGTGTTTATTCAATGATGATGAAGAGGCTAAAAATCAAGCTGGATTTCAACAAGGCTGGAACGGTTTCCTGAGGCTCTATAATTATTTTCAATTTTTGCCGTATTCCTATTTTATCACTTCCAGTGGAATTGAGGATAGTGCCTATGATGGAATCATGCTTTTCGATCACATGGCCTCTGAAGCTGGCGCCCCAGATAAACGGCCTGTCGAAGATGAATGGAATGAGTTGAAAGAACTGACTGATGCGCAGTTCCACGGTCTTTTAGATCTGTTGCGGGAAAACAATTGGCCTTTACCGGAAGCCGGCTATGAATTGCAAGGGGCAGACGGCGAAATTATTGCCAGTGCCGAACTTGGTTGGGAAACGCTGAAAGTTGCGTTTCTGACAGATGATGAAATTGAATATCAGGATCAGTTTATGGCCAGGGGCTGGAAAACGATTCCCATGGTGGAAATCCTTAATGAACCTGAAAAATATATGAAATTGGGGGATACAAATGGAGGATCGAATTAATGACGGCGATAAGTAGTGTAAAAGTTGCGATCTCTTCGGATTTCATGAGCGCTTTTGGGGCGATTCCAAAAAAAATGCAGGGAAAGGTTCTGGAGTTTGTAACACACTTCAGGAACAACCCGACAGCCTCCAGCATTAATTATGAGAAGATTGCCAAGGCTAAAGATTCCACATTACGGTCTGTAAGGATTGACAAAGCCTACAGGGGGATTGTCAAGAAGCCGGATACCGGCAATGTCTATATGCTTTTGTGGGTTGATCATCATGATAAAGCGTACGCATGGGCAAAAAATAAAAAATGCAATATAAATCCTGAAACCGGAAGCGTCCAGGTATATGATGTCACTGAAATCCAGCCAATTACGGAAAAAGACAAAACCAAGACGGAAAATTATCAAACATCGCTTTTCGCCTCTATCCATGACCGGCACCTCTTAAAACTTGGAGTCCCGGAAGACCTGCTTTCTCTAGTCCGCGATATATATTCAGATGATCAGCTTGATCAGGTAGCCGCCCAGCTGCCAACAGAAGCAAATGAGGCGCTTACCGCTCTTGCCGCAGGATATACGCTGGATGAAGTATTCAGGGAATTCGATAAATCTGCCGATGAAGATGAACAAATAGATGCTGAGGACTACGAAGCAGCTTTTGAAAACCCGGATACCAAACGGCGATTTTTCGTGGTTGAAGATGACTTGGCCCTTCAGGAAATCCTGGAATCTCCGCTTGAAAAATGGCGTGTCTTTCTTCATCCGTCTCAACGCAGCTTAGTGGAGAGAGATTGGAATGGCCCTGTAAGAGTTCTGGGCGGGGCTGGAACGGGCAAGACAGTTGTGGCCATCCACAGGGCAAAATGGCTGATCGAAAAAGTGTTCACGGATGAACATGACAAGATTCTTTTTACGACATTTACCCGGAACCTTGCTGCCGACATCAAGGAAAATCTTGCAAAAATATGCAGTCCTGAGCTCATGCGCAGAATTGAGGTCGTGAATTTGGACAGATGGGTATCCGGTTTTCTCAGAAATAGTGGATACACTCACGATATTGATTATGGCAGACGGACGAAACCTTTATGGGATAAAGCCCTAACTTTAGCGCCAAGTGAGTTGGGATTAGATGATAGTTTTTACAGGGAAGAGTGGAACCGGGTCATCCAGCCACAGGCAATATCATCTTTCACAGATTACTTAAAAGCTAAAAGAGTCGGTAGGGGGGTGCGATTAACTCGTCAAAATAGAAAGTCCATTTGGCCGGTTTTTGAGGAGTATCGTTTACTCCTTAATGAAAATGGCATTCGAGAGGTTGATGATGCGATGAGAGATGCATGTGCCATTATCAAAGATAAAGGTGATGTCTTACCTTATAAAGCTATCATTGTTGATGAAGCGCAGGATATGAGTGCCCAGGCTTTCAAACTGATTCGCCAGATTATTCCAGGTAGAGAACAAAAAAATGACTTATTTATTGTAGGAGATGCTCATCAACGGATTTACCGTCATAAAGTGATACTCGGCCGATGCGGCGTTAAAATCATCGGCCGGGGGCGGCGGCTTAAGATTAACTATCGAACCACAGAAGAGAACAGGCGCTGGGCTGTGAATTTATTGAAAGGTATCAGCTTCGATGATCTGGATGGTGGCTTGGATGATCAGAAAGGATATAAATCACTAATTCATGGTGTGACACCTACAATAGAAAATACAGATTCATTCCAAAAGGAAATTGATTTCATCATAAACTATCTCGATAATATAGAAGAAAAATATGGATCGCTCAATGAAATTTGCCTGGTTGCGCGCACCCATGACCTGTTGAAACAATATGAAGGTGCACTCAAAGCAAAAGGGAAAGAAACTTATTTCATACGCCGCAGCGCGGCTGAGGACAGAAGGAAACCCGGAATTCGATTAGCCACAATGCATAGAGTCAAAGGGCTTGAATTCGATAGAGTTGTTATAGCAGGTGTGAACGATGGAATAGTTCCACTAAGAGGCGAATGGTTGAAAACAACCGATTCTGTGGTCCAGAGTGAAAGCGATATCCATGAAAGGGCTCTGCTATATGTAGCAGCAACAAGAGCTAAGAAGGAGGTCGTTGTTACAAGTTTTGGAAAACCGAGTGAATTCCTATAATCCTGTAAAACAGCATATCGCATCAGCGTTGAATGAACTTCATTTCGGCAAGCCGTGGAATACCAGTGGATAATAAATTCGAAAAGTTGACATAAAGACACGTTATCGGACCCAACTCGTCACCGCCCTTCCCGAATTTCAGCATAATTCAAGCCAAATGCGAGATCATGGGCTTTGGAAAGTGTCTCAAATTTGTGGCTGCTCATACATTTCATTTTTGGGATGATCGGGGGTAATCGGTCTTAAACGGGTACTCCGGCCATTTGGCTGATGTTGACAGCTATCGGCGGTCCAATAATTGGAGAAAAGAGCCAAAACTCATCGATAAATACAGATCTTTCTGAATACTGACGGCGTTGGCGATTGCCCCTCGGAACCCAATATCTACTAATTTGGGAATTGAAGACTTGATCCGTACCAAAGTTCTTTGCGGCGGGCACATGTTTACATCAATCTTTTACAACTGTCCCAGAATCCCGCGGCCTTTTCCAAGTCGTCTGCTTATTAGCCCGGTCTGCGCCGATTCCTGAGAGCCAGAGTACCGAGCATCAGAGGGCAGAGATGGGGAAGACTACTACTCGAAACCCGATATGGTCCCACCTGACGTCCTGCTGGAACCTCCAGCGGCTCGAGCACCGGGCGCGGCTCCAGATGAAGAACCAGGAGCCCCCGCGCAACATCCGCCAGAATCTATACCCTGCATCCTGACTTTCTCTGCCGTCGTCCGGATCATATGGGTAATTCTTGCTTTGACTGCTCGTCCATTCCCAAACATTGCCAGCCATATCCAGGCAACCATAGGGACTGGCACCCTCAGGATAGATGCCAACTGGTGTAGTGCACAATACTATCTGATTTCCTGAAAACGCATTCAATCGGCTATGCTCAAATTGTTCTGCCCAAGGATACACTCGACCATCAGTTCCCCTGGCAGCTTTTTCCCACCTCGCTTCGCTTGGCAGCCGATAGGTCTTACCGGTTTCTGCTCTCAGCCAGTGGCAGTATGCCAAACACTCGTACCAGCTTACCCCCACTACCGGCTGGTTAGGCTTATTGATCTGGGCAACATCCCAAAATCTTGGTTCGATCCAGCTCCTTTTTTCCTTTTCAGACCAGCCGTCTGCGGTCCACCAACGCCTATCGTTGTACCCTCCGGCCATAGTGAACTCCGCAAATTCAGCGTTGGTCACTGGATATTTACCGATCTGATAATCCGGCAAAAACACCTCGTGTTGCGGTCTTGCACGATCGTCCTGGTCATCTCCCATCAAAAATTTTCCGGCCGGAATGGTAACCAATTCCCCTAAACGCGGGTCTCCCAGATACCCGAGCACATCCCCGGCTGCAATGCGCACCCTCAGGGCCACCTTAGACTCCGATAGAGTGGCCAGCAGGGCCTCTTTCACCGTCTCTCGAGTCTTTCGACCTACCATGGCCTTACCCTCGTGCAGACAACGCCCGGCCAGCACAGGGTTGACTCGAATCATAGCTCTCACGAGTTGGTCGTCATTTTCCGGCATCAAGCCGGCTGCCAGAATAGTTGTCTCTTCCCAGTTGGTAGGAGGCGGCGGCGGAAGGGGACCGTGAATATTCTCGGGTCTAACCAATTTTGGCATGTCCTTCTCCAGCCAGGGCCATCGCCACAAATTTGATAAAGTCCCTGGATCTCTTTTGAGCATCTCACAGGCCGCGAAATACTCCTGCAACAATTGATGGTAGAAACGCAGCGAAGAACGGTCTTCGGTCATCTCTATGATGTGGGCCGAGGCTGCCAGCCTTAGAACCTGATCCGGAGGCGACGGCACTGAAGGCCATTTGGGATCCGGCTGAACCTGCTCCGGCATCACCGCCATTGCGTTGGCGGTTTTAACCATGGTTCCGAATCCGGACCGATCCTGGATCTCGAATGCCAGTTTGGCCAGGGCCTCCCGCATCACATCGGCTTCTATCCATTTTTCAGACGGACATTTACGTTTAAACCATCCCAGCAGAATCCCAGTGAATCCCTGCATCAGTTCGCTGCGGTTTCGGGCTAAGTGGCCCTGCTCTTTGAACACATCGATCATAATTGTCAACATGTAAGGGTTGCGGGCCATTTCCAGCAATCTACGCTGCGCGGTGTCCTCTTCAGTCAATTCTAGCCAGAGATCCTCCGAGCTGGGTCCCAATTCATGCCGCAGAAACCTCCTGATCTGGCCATCATTCAGCGGCAAAATCTCGACACGCTGCAGGCCGGACAGCTGCTCGCCGTAGTCCAGCACTCGGCAGGTTACTAAAAATCGATTGCCACAGGAGGACCATCGTTCAATAAAGCCCCGCAAAAGCCCGGCACGTATTCGGTGCTCTTCTTGGGCCATCTCGTTGAGGGCGTCGAACATGCAAAAAAGACTGCCTTCTTTCAAATAGTACTCCAGATTATCGGCCAGCTCCGGTGCGCCCCAGTGATCTACGCTGAGTGAACCGGCCCAACTTCTCACGATGAAATCGGTAACGGTCATGCCCGGTTCAAACTCACTTAGCCGCAGAGGCAGCGGCAGAAAATCCGGGTCGTCGGCAAACTCGACAGCCAGGTGTTCCAGCGCCGTGGTCTTGCCGCAGCCGGGATCACCTAAAAGTATTATACACGGATATTTATCCACGCCTTCGCGCAACGTTTGGAGCTTCACCCGCTTGATCTCCTGACCGGTCTGAATCCACTCTTGATACTCCGGTCGAATCCGGCAACGTTTCAGATGCCCGGCCTCGGTGGTTTCTCCGGATAAGGGAACATAATACGGTGTTTCGCGGGAAAGTTTATCTTTAATACGCTGGCGAAATCGGTTTTCAGCCTGGTTGCGTTTCTCAGGGTCTACCCGCTTGGGGAAAAGAGGCTGGCTGAGTTGAAGTTTGCCGATGTTGATTTGGACAAAGGCCTGTTGATTGCGCTGATCAAACGCCACATCGGCCTTTCCAAGCGATATCATCAACGATCCGACACCCTGTTGCCACTGTTCCCTGTTGAGCTCACCACGAAGCGCTTGTTTCGTCAGGATAAGGGCTTGGTCAATCAGGGGATGCATTCCGGCCTCCACGCTGTTCTGGCTGCCGGCGACGACATCTTTGAGAGTATTCAGCTCTTTTTTTATCTGGCTTAAAAGCTCTTGGTAATCAGACATCAATAAACTCCGATTTTAATCTATACTAAAAATCCGAATCAGCTGCGTTCAGCCGGCAATTGTGGTCATTTCGATTACTTTCGAATCAAATTCACGGTCCGTTCTTTGCAATGAAGCCTGTACAAATGGCCGCACAGGCTTACCTCCCCCATCCAGCAGTTTTATGGACTGCGAATATTTGGCCCGCCAGCATGACAACAGCACATCCCCGACATGCACATCGACTTAAGTTGAATTCCGCAAGTGATTTTCGAAGACATGTTCCATTTGACTACCCTCAATTAATTTTTTGATTTAGTTGTCGGAGTCCGACGGAGCGTGTCTGCAATGATCATTTCGCATTCGCTTCTATTTTTTTAGCCCATTCCAGAGTGTCAGAGTGCCGAGTGTCAGAGGGCAGAGATGGGGGAGACCACTACTCGAAAGCCGAGGGTGCCGTCCCCGCCGCCGGGGATGCGCCTGTAGCGGTAGGTGCAACGTGCGTCGTCCCCGTCGTCGAGCCAGGAGCCCCCGCGCAACACCCGATGGACCTCGTCTCCTGGGTTCACATCCTCTCTACGAAAATTTTCAGATTCATAAGGATATCTAAATTCTGGCCCCATATAACCCTTCCCCCATAGACTGCGCGTCCACTCACTTACATTTCCGGCCATATCCAGGCACCCATAGGAACCAGTACCCATGGAATAAATTCCGACCGGGGTGGTCGTCATCACAACTTGGCCACCCTCGCGACAATTCAAACAGCTTGCATCAAACTCATTGCCCCAAGGATACTGCCGTCCATCGGTTCCCCTGGCCGCCTTTTCCCACTCTGCTTCGCTTGGCAGCCGATAGGGCTTTCCCGTTTCTGAACTCAGCCAACGGCAGTAGGCCAGACACTCGTACCAGCTATTCCCCGCCACCGGCTGATTCGGCTTATTGTACCGAACATCATTCCAATATACTGGCCCTACCCAAGTTTCTCTTTCCTTTCCAGACCATCCTGCATCGGTCCACCATCGCGCGTCGTTGTAACCTCCGGACTCAATAAACTCCGCAAACTCTAAATTGGTTACTGGATATTTGCCGATCTGATACTCCGGCAAAAACACCTCGTGCTGAGGTTTGGCATAGTCGTCCTGGTCATCTCCCATCAGAAATTTCCCGGCGGGAATAGTAGCCAGCCCCCCTAAACGCGGGTCCCCAAGGTACCCGAGCACTTCACCAGCGGCAATTCGCACCCTCAAGGCAACCTTAGGATCGGAGATTGTTGCCAGCAGTCTATCGATCACCGCCCTCCGGACATCCGGTGCCACTTCTGCTTTCCCCTCATGTATACAACGACCGGCTAACACGGAGTTTGCTTGGATCAAAGCACGTACGAGTTGGTCGTCATTTTGCGGCATCATGCCAGCTGCCAGAATAGTGGTTTCCTCCCAGTTGGCGGGCGGCGGCGGCGGCAGGGGATCCCAATTGCCCTCGAGGCGCACCCATTTCGGCATGTCTTTTTCCAGCCAAGGCCAGCGCCACAAGTCGGTCAAAGTCGCTGGATCCTGTTTGAGCATCTCACGGGCCGCAAAATACTCCTGTAGCAGTTGGTGGTAGAAGCGCACAGATGATCGGTCAACCGGCATCTCGATGATTCGGGTACTGGCAGCTGTCTCCAGTTCATCGGCCGAAACAGATTTGATCAATTCAGTTTCAGCCACTGTGCCAAAACCGGACTTATTCTGAATTTCGAAAGCCAATCGCTCAAGAGTTGTTCGCAGTGCGTCCGCTTTAACAATCAAATCCGGCCTTGTTTTTCTTCTTGCCCATTCGATCAGTATTTCGGTAAAACGCGTCATCAACTCAGACCGTTTGCGCCCCAGATCACCATCTATGTCAAACACATCGATCATCATGGTCAGGATATATGGGTTGCGGGCCATCTCCAGCAAGCGACGCTTCTCGGACCCCTCCCCGACCAAGCGCTGCCACATTATCTCCCAGTCCTGCGGCAGCTCATTTTGCAGAAAGGCTTCGATTTGTTCGTTGCTCATTGGCTGTATCTCGATGCGCTGCAATCCTGACAACTCTTCGCCGTAGTCTAGCACCCGGCAGGTCACCAAAAACCGGTTGCCTGCAGGTGACCACCGATCAATAAATTGACGTAGGGCCTTGCAGCGTGCCTTGTAGCCTTTTTGCGGCATTTCATTGAGAGCGTCAAGTAGGCAGAATAACTTACCAGCTTTCAGGTATTTATCTAAATTGGCAGCCAACTCCGGAACCTCCCAATGACCGGCGCTTGCTTTGCCCGCCCAGCTGCGATATAGAAATTGCTCCACTGTCAATCCCGGCTCAAACTCACTCAACCGTATCGGCAGCGGCAAACGTACCGTCTTTTGAGACCTCATCAAGCGGCTCAAACCGATCATCTCAGTCAACCGCATCAGAATTGGAAACCGTTCCTTTCCACCGGCAAGCTGAAATGCCAGTTGCTCCAGCGCGGTTGTTTTGCCGCAACCGGGATCGCCCAGCAGAATAATACAGGGGTATTTATCTACACCTTCCCGCAGGCTCTTAAGTTTCATCCGTTTGATCTCTTGTTCGCTTTGAATCCATTCGCGGTATTCAGCCTCAGCCCGCACCCGTCTGCGTATGGCTGAACGTGGTGCCTTCAGTTTAGCCTGTGGAAAAAAAACTTCGGTGGTTTCACCCTGCAAATCTATATAATACGGCACATCTTCGCCAAAGCGTTCCTTGATGCGTTGGCGATAGTTCTGCTCGGCGACAGCCAGAATTTTCGGATCGATTTGCTGGTGTGGAAGCTCTCGATCGCCAGCTATACTGCCATCCGGCTGAACATCACTTTTTATGTTGTTGATAATATTTATTACGAAATCCCGATTGGCCTGCTGAACATGTTTCGCCACTATGCGTTGGACAAAACCGCCGGACATTTTTTTAACGTATGTCCGGGTGTCGGCGCCCTGCTCTTTTTCAGCATGAAGGGTTTCGACGACCGCAAAAACAGCCTGTGCAAGCTCAAGGTTTCTGTCGTCCGCCTTTGCGTTTAGGCGCGGTTTCAGAAAATCTAAAAGCGGGAGAAAAGGCTCGTACTGTTTATCTTCCAGCATTTTTGCAAGTTTGTTTCGCAAATAATCCCAGGAATCATGGTCTGCCATTGCTCATCTCACTCTTTTTTATCGCGATTGCTACTTCATTTGCGACTTAATTCTTTCCGCTAGCTTCTTCACGGCTGACACTATTCCGGTGGTCGGATCTTTGAGAAAAGACAGCACAACATCCGCGATGTCCGGTGCCCAATCCACCAATGTTTTCAAACTCCTTTTTAGTATGCCGTATTGCTGAGAGGCCTCGTCTTCGATACCTTGCTGTTGAATCTCCGTTACGTGATCGCGAACCGATTCGACAGCAGGTCTTACCACTCTTTGCTCTTCAGCAGGTAATTCAGCCACTCTTTTTTTCAAAACCTCGTCAAAAAGCGTGCTCAGTGCTTGATTTGCCAGGTTAATGTCCCTTCCCGCCTGGTATTGATCACCCATGCGAATATCACGCCCGGTCTGCTGAACGTTGCCAGGAACTGTCATGCCCGGCTGAACAAAGCCGCCACTCATTTCTCCGATATTGGTTTGGGTTCCAACTTTTTGATGTTTCTGGTTAAAAACCACCGCATTTTTCGATCCCCGCATATCATATGCGTCCCCTTCTCCGGTTGAAACAGGACCATCAAAGTTGCCTGAAAAAACATCTCCTGCCACATCACCAGCGATTGTTGTTTGCGGCCCATGGACGGTTTGACCTGATTGATCGATACGGTTAAAATATCCCGGTTCCGGCTCTATTTCCGGCTCCTGGGTAAAAGGCAATCCCTTGGGCTCGGCATTGCCGCCGGCATAATAGGCGATAACAAAGTTGTCGGCGTGTTCAAAGTGCAAAATGGGGTGTTGCTTGTCCCCCGTTCGCCCCGGCACCATTTGGCGTGTATGTAAAGCTAGATCTGCCACGCGCACATATCCGTCCTTTTTGGCCACACCTTGGCCGCATAACGCTTCGATCAGCGCCAGTGTAAACGCACTATATGGATTGCCGGCATAGGACAGCTCATCTTCCTGTGATGAGGCGATCAGAACCCGACCTTTCCCCTCTGCCAGTAGCTTGTGCGCTTCTGGGGGAAGCGGTGATTTAGTGAATTTGAACCCGGTCACTTTGACGTCTTTGGCATCACCGACTCCGCCTGCATGGCAGCAATCCAATAACACAAGCAGCTTTTGAGCAGGAATCGTCCGCAATCTGTCGGCAAATTCCAATCCGCTGATAGCCGTTTTAAACAGCTTTTGCGTATCGTAACCATTGGGCATCAGATAATAGGATTCACCTGTTGTCGAAGTAACCTGATGCCCGTGTCCGGAAAAATATATGACAACTGTCGATTCATCGGTGGTCGATTCTGCCAGGGTTTCCAAGGCAGCCAGGACGTCATCGCGGGAAGCCTCCTTTTCCATCAGCAGATGGACCTGATTCGCCGGATAGGCACAGCGGCCTGGGTCTTTCAGAATATCTGCCAGCCTGACGGCATCATCGACTGTATTGGGCAGATCGGCTCCGACGCCCACAACCAAAGCGTGTCCTTTTTCGAATTGCTTTGACATTTGTCACCTCCATATCTGGACAAATTGTGATAATTTTGGCTGTATAAAGCACCTATGCCGATTCAATAAAGTAGTTTAGTCACATGAGCCTTCTTTCTGTTCATCTCGATTCCAGAGTGCCAGAGTACTGAGTGTCAGAGGACAGAGATGGGGGAGACCACTACTCGAAATCCGAAGCTGTTGTACCGGTAGTCCGGGTAGAACCTGTTGCGGAAAGCACACCGAGCGAGGCTCCCGTAGTAGTCCCAGGAGCCCCCCCGCAACACCCGCCGGACATCATTCCCTGCCTTCAAATCCTCTCTGCGACTATCCTTAATTTTATAGGGATATTTAAATTCCGGCACATCCCAGTCTTTCCCCCACAAACTGCTCGTCCACTCCCATACGTTCCCGGCCATATCCTGACAGCCGAATGGGCTTGCGCTTTCAAGGTACATACCAACCACACAGGTTCGCCCTAAACCCGACTCCAATGTATTGCACTGGGTCTCCTCCCATTTACCTCCCCACGGATAAACCCGGCCATCCGATCCACGGGCCGCCTTTTCCCATTCCGCTTCGGTGGGCGGTCGCACCTCCTCTGCGGGCGTTATCTCTCCCTCTTTGCGCCAGATCTCAGTTAGCCAGGCACAATAAGCCCTGGCGTCGTGCCATGACATTTCCACCGCAGGGCAGTTGGCCCGTTTCGCCTGCCAGCCCCTTTCCGAAACCCATTCTCTTTTAGTTTCTTTCACAAACCGCCGGTATTGGGCATTCGTCACCGGATACCGGCCGATTTTAAATGCCGGAAGCCATACCTCATGCTGTGGGCAAGCCCTCTTGTCATCATCATCTCCCATAAGGAACGACCCTTTGGGAATAATCACCATCTCATCAAAATCCCGATCATCTCCCAAAACGGCCAGAGCTTCACCGGCCATCGCCCGGTCGACGGGCGGCAGCCACCCTTGTTGGATTATCGCTGACAGCCAGCGTCGAATCCGCTCCAGCTTGGGGGCATGTTGCTTAGACACCTGCCCAAGGCGATCCCTTTCGTTTTCTATCAAGGTTTGAGCCGCCAACAGCGCGGCCCAGCACTCGGATTCGGGCATCTTTTTTCTATCCTTCCTTGGGGGCTTTGCGTGGCACAGCGCCTCTGCCAGGTTCCAGACTCCAATCATAGTTCCTCTTGAAGCCTTGGCGCCGGCCAGCAGCACCACCTCCCGCCAACGATGAGGATCGGTCTTAAGCAGCTTGGCGAGTTTGTCGGGAAAGTCATAATCTGTAAGATAGCAGGCCGCCAGGTATTCCTGAAAGGTACGGTGGGGAAATGTGTAGATACCCTCGCCCCTAGCTGCCAGCAGACCTACGCGATCCCGAAGGTGATCGACTAGGCGTACCGGGTTTACGTCCGGTCCCGGGTTGCGGATGACCTTCATCAAAGCACCAACAAGACGCTCCTCGGCTATGTCCGCCGTGCCGACCAGCTCGGGCTGGTTCCAATGGGCCTCGAAGGCCAGCCGATTGAGTTCAGTGCGAACGACATTGCGGTCTACATCCATCCACTGGGCTAGGCTGGATTGCCGGACAATGGGGCCGCCTTCGGCATTGCACACCACCTTCGGGCCCTCCCATTGATCAAGAAGCAGGTCCACAGCATCATGGTACAATTCTTCGCGCTGCTCCGGTAGACTGCCGCCGCGCCAGGCATGCAAGGAGGCCACCAATGTCAGCAGCAAAGGCCGTGTGGCCAACTCCGTCAGACGCGGGCTGCTTTCGATGGCGGTTCTAAGCAATACGGCGCGACCCCGGGCATCGTCCGTATCCATATTGCGAATCACCGCAATATGGTCGTACCAGCGTTCGATAAAACATGCGATTTGATCCGATGTAAAAGGGCTCAGCACGGCCTCCGCAAATCCATCGAGCTTCCACTCCTGGCGCTGGTAGGCATAGGTGCGGCTGGTGACCAGAAACCGGCACATCGGAAAATCGGCCGCAAATCCCTGCACCGCTTGCTTAACCTGCACCCGACGCTTATCGGCATCCGGCACTTCGTCCAATCCGTCCAACAGGATAAGACCGCCCTGCTCCTGCAATGTCTTTTTCAAATGGTCGCCATATTCCTTTAATGTTTCACCCAATTCCGATAAGATAAATTTCCAGAGTGTACCACCGCTGGCCGGCTGGTAGCGACCAGGGAGTCCCCTGGCAGCAAAGTCCCTCAGCACAATTCGCACCGGTAAAAGCACACCATGATCCCAGTTCTGGGATCGCGATTCTTTTTCATCCTCATAGCGATCCGCTGTATCGTCTTTCGGTAAAGGAGAGGTCAGCAGTGAAAGATTGACAGCGGTATCCCCCAGTGCTTCACCTCCGATGCAAAGGCCGACAAAGTTAACAAAAGTGCTTTTGCCGCTGCCCGGATCACCCAATAGGGCCAGTTTGGGTTCCTTGTTAAGGGCCTCCAAGGCCGAGAGACGGAGGTTCGTTCCTTCCAGCCCCCTTCTCATTTCCCTATCAAATGAATCGAATTCTGCTTCTTGTCTTTGGGTCATCAGGGCAGTGTAAACGGCGGATAACTGCAGTTCCTGACCGCTCTCGTCGTCGGCGACCTTGGGATCGACGCCGCTCAGAGGAAGCCGATAACTCTGCAGGATCAGACGATTAAGATACGCTCGGCGCAAGGCCTTCGGGCTGGTCTCGACGTCGGAGATCGATTGAAATACGCCTTTACCGATATTGATTTGACGGTCCACATGTTGCTGCTTCTGGTCAAATTTAATCGACGCCTCCGCCTTAAAACCAACCTTGGCATCCTGGTAGAACGATTCGGAGATCAGCCGTTGTCGATATAGTTCCTCAAGTTCCTCAAGATTTGCTTGATGCCCTTTCTCATTGTTTTTGGACATTGTGAAACCTCACATTCCCTTTTTGGCTAAAGCTGAGAGTGGCCCGGCTCAAGGCATTTTTTCCCAGGAGCCGAACCGATAAGACCGATCCAATAGGTCCTCCCGCAACTCCAGCAGGCTGACGGCTAGGTTGTACTCGAAGCTGCTGCTGCCATACGGCCACGCTTGCCTTTGGCGGCCTTGCGGTATGTGATACGCATATTCTGCCAGCTGCATATTTTCTGATACATAATAGGCATTTTCACAACTGGTTTCGCTGGGTTTTGTCAAAAGAAAATCCAAAGTGCCAGAGTGTCGATCATCAAAGAGCAGAGATGGTAGAGACCACGACTCGAAACCCGAGGTAGGCATTCCCGAAGTGTGGATTGTCCCAAGCGCGATAAGCGCAGCGAGCGTTGCTTCTAAGATTATACCATGAGCCTCCGCGCAATACTCGTATGTAATCACTTCTCCTCTCTGAATTTTCCCTGCCATCAGCGATGTTGTATGGGTAACCAAATTCCATTTTTACCTCACTGCCTGTCCAGACCCCATAGATGCTATTGGTCCACTCCCATACGTTGCCGATCATGTCCACGCAACCATAGGGACTTATTCCTTCCGGGAAAATGCCCACGGCACTGGTGCTTCCCAGCCCTAACTCCCCATTGTTGCACTTAACTTCATCCCACCCATCACCCCAGGGGTAAATCTGTCCGTCTGTACCCCGTGCCGCTTTCTCCCACTCCGCCTCTGTGGGCAGACGCACCCATTCGTCGGCGGAAATCTTACCTTCGCTGCGCCACACTTCTGTCGACCAGGTGCAATATTCCCAAGCATCATACCAGCTGACTCCGACTACCGGGCGATTGGCATTCTCCTGCTGCCTTCCATCGTCTGATCGCCACTCTCTCTCGGTTGCCTGTATAAAACGCCGATACTGGAGGTTTGTCAAAGGATACTTTCCGATTTTAAAGGTCGGTAGGGTCAATTCGTGTTGTGGGCGCGCATATTCAATCTGATCATCTCCCATCAGGAATGGCCCCTTAGGTACTGTTATCAGTTCGTCCAAATCGCGATCATCTCCCAATGTAGCCAATACCCGTCCGGCATCGATACGGTTAGATAGATCAACTTTGGCCAGCGCCGGGTTCATTAGCAGGGTTGTCAGACGGTCGCGGCACATTTTGCTCAGACTGGGTTCCGGTTCGGACAGGTCAATTAAACTTGATGCGGCCAGCTCAGCAGCAGCCAACGCCACCGGCATAGGTACCTCTGGCTGGCACAGTCTGGAAATGAAAGCCAAACGCTCCTCGTAGGGGACCGGCGTACCCAAGCTTCCTACTGTTAGCAAAAGCGCTTCGCGCCACCATTCGTCAGCCACCAGTTTAAACAGAAAATCGGGGGGTTGGGAGGACCACTGCCGGGCTAAAAACTGAGCCGCCAGGTATTCCTGAAAGGTCAGATGCATAAATTGAAAGCGATCACCGCGCTCCTCGAATATGCCTCCGCGATGACGGATGGCTTCTATAAAAGAATCAATGAGTTGACCTTCTCCCCGCTCCTCAAGAACCGGTTTCAGTACGTCCCGCAACTCGGGTTCATCGATGCTTGCCCCAGTCTGCCCGCGCTGGTGCATCCGAAATGCCAGCAGCGACAACCACTCCCGCTGCTTGTCCGGCGGCCCGCCTGCATACACAATTTCCCGGCGCGCCCCGGCGTCGTCTTCTCGGCCGCTGTACTCGCTGCTCAAAACCACGTCAACGCAAGCATCATAGAGCTTAGCCCGCTCTTGAGGAAGCTCACGCCGGCTGTACTTCACGCTAACAACCATGGTTACCAGCAGGGGCGTCGTCACGAGGGGGACCTGCCCCCTGGCGACGCGTTCTGCATTAAGCTCGGAAATGGCTCTGAGTATATCCTTGCTAGCCGCCTTGCGATCGTATGTTTGGGGATAAATGTGATCGCACCAAGCCCTGACCAGAGTGGCAATTTGCTCATCATCCATCAGCTGCACGTCGCAGCGCACAAAGTCGCCGCCGAAAGGCGCATCGCGATAACCGGCCTCTCTTGCCGTAACCAGGCAACGATTGCCGGGAAATTGGCTATCCAGGAAACGATCGACTTCGTCGCGCACGGTGCGCCGCTCGGCAACACTCATGACCTCGTCCAGGCCATCCAGGAGAATCAGGCAACCCTGACCGCCTCGAAGCAGCCGGTCAAAAAAATCACGGGCTATTTCAAAATTCTTATACCTCGCCCGCAGAAACCATAGCATGAAAGCCCCCAGCGATCCTGCATCAGGGTCATGTGTGATTCTTAGACCCCGCACCTGGGAGACCTCGTTTCGATAAACCTGCCAGAAACGCAAAGGGATAAGCATGGGTACCGGTAACGGCGCGCCTGCGGATGGCGGCTTTAGGCGAGGATCCAGTGCTTCGTCCTGATTGGCAGAGGCCAGGGATGCGGCCACAAAGGATAGATAAGTCGTTTTGCCCGAACCGGCACGGCCGATAATGGCAACCTTTTCGCCCAGGGTCAGCAACTCGGCCATATCGACGGGTTGGGGGTCGGATGCCATAGCTCTTTTGTCCGGTTCAAGACGGCCGGAACATCCTTCAAGTGAATCAGTCTCGCCACCGGGAGTCACTGCGGGCCGGTGCCGGATTGCCAGGGAAGTATAGACCGTTGACAGGGGCTTGCCCAGCGGGCCGGTATCCTGCAAGGTCTGTAAACCGTGCAGTCGGGAATACCCGTATTCCCTTCGCACCCAACCCAGATAGTCGGACAGCACATTTATAAATTCCGTCTCGGATAGATCGGCTCGACCGGGCCCAGCCTGGTAAACGTTGTAGAGGTGGGAGATATTGACCTGGCGATCAATTTGTTGACCATGTTGATGGAAAGTAGAAGTGGCTGACGCATCACTCCGGGTAACGGAAAGCAGATCTTCGACAGCGGTTAGCTTTTGTCGGACCTCTGCGCGAACTTCGTCCATGGCTTTGCCTTTATCGGGCAGGGTATCTAGGCTATCTAATAGCTGGCGCAGTTCGGTCTTTTGGGCTTCAAGTTCATCAGGGGTGTGCTCGGTTGATTCCGTCATCGGATTATCTCCTCAGCCGGTTTGGAAGGTCATCCTTTATTTCATTGATGACAAGCAAAAAGTCAAGGAAAAAGAAACCATAACGATAACTTACCACCACCCAGTTGCCCAGCCCGGTCAAGCCGGGATTGAATATTGACGATTGAAGATTGGAGATTTAAGGTATGGGATTTTTCCTGGAAATCCAAATGAGGGAGTAACAATATCGACTTAAAGATTGTCTCGGAATTCACTATATTAACCATGAAAAAATGCGATTGATATGCGATTATGCGGCCAGGAATGTACAAAAACTAGCTTAATGTCATTTAAACTAGCATTGATTTTAATAACTTATCGATATAATGATCTATTTGGAAAATCCGGTCGCGAATCCCAGACAAGGCCGGTCCCCCCATGCGATTTATTTCGAAGGAAGCCGGTCCCCCATACAGTTCCAAGCATGGGTCACTTATCTGCATGGCCCAGAAGCACGAATTATATTTAGCCACCTTGAATGATATTGGACAATTCCCCCAATAAGTAACCGTTTGTATTCAAGATTAAATACATTGATATTGCAAATGGTTAGTGGTATAAAACTTAAAACTCTGTAATCAGCTTGGTGTTTTTCATATTGTGCTTTTTTAATTGACTTCATTTGATTTGGCCATATTGCGATACAAGTTTCTATCTGATTATCACTGTTTCACTTAAATTATCTGTAACTTCTTGATTTGTAATAAATATAAGTCCTTTTTCTGAAAATTTCCTTTTTGAGATATTACGTCGCAAAATTCATTGATAGCTTCACAGTGGTAGAATTAGCCATATTGAATTAAAGGGAGGAAGCCATGAAAAGTGTGAAAAATCAAGCGAAGCCTGTAATCAAGGAACTTTTAGCCAGAGAAGACGATCAGCTTTTTACAGAGTTAGGTATAAGACTAAATGAGATGTTAAGGGACCCATCAATAAGCGGTTCAATTGAAGTTGAAATAGAACCAAGCGTTGAGGATTTAGGGGCCATCGATGAAATAAAAAATTTTGGAAAACGGTATTTCAAAAAAATCAATATACAAGCTTACCAGTTAGTTTGTGGTGACGACTCTGAAAACGAAGAAATGCGCCAGAAAATTATGCAGGATTTTGGCATAGGGAAAGAAGCCGTTGCTGCGTCTATTGCTGTGATATTAATCTCCTATTTAGGTATAGCTCCAGCAATTTCAATAGTAGTATCCTCATTAATAGTAAAGCTTTTCTTTCAAAGTGCATATGAAACGATGTGTGAAATGTGGCAGGAAAGCATTAGTTAGATCTTTCTCTATTTAATTTTAATCAGAAAAAGATGGAGGAAGAAATGTCGCTCATTCTGGATAAACGAACTGAAATTGGCAGTGATAGGGGACTCCATATATTTATAGCAGGAGTTAGTAACTATAGCCATCTGCCAAAAAAAATTACTGACCAAGATACAGCATACTCTTGCGGTTTACGTCAACTTAAATCTGCAGCGCTTTCGGCTTATAAATTGTTTGAGTGTCTCCTAAAAAATAAAGATAACTTTGATATACCTTTAGCTTCATGTCGTATGCTACTTTCGCCAATAGATAAAGAGATTAAAATTGAACCGAAATTACAAGGTTTAGCTGATTCTTGTTCACTCGATAATTTCGATTCAGAGATAAAAAAGTGGAGGGAGGATTCAGCTTCAAACAAACAAAATATGACAATTTTTTATTTTGCAGGTCATGGAGCCCAAAGCAGTAAGGATGATACTGTTTTGCTTATGGATAACTTTGGAGACGGTTTTGGAAATTCCCTAAGTCGAGCTGTTGATTTAAACAATATTTTTAAAGGAATGGCCAATTCTGCCGATTATCCTAACATGGCTGAAAAGCAATTGTATTTTATTGATACTTGTCGAGATTTTCTAGATAAATATGAAAAATTCGAAAAAATGAAAGCAGCTGAGTTATTTGAAATCACACTAACCGGTAAAGAAAAACGAATTGCTCCAATTTTTTTTGCTGCGATGCCCGGCGACAGAGCAAAAATTATCAATAAAGAACAAACCCTTTTTTGTGAAGCACTTATTGATTGTTTAGAAAATGACGCAGGAAACCTCGAAGAAATAAATGGCCAAGATGTATGGCATGTAAGTATACATTCCCTTAGTAATTCGCTAACGCTGGTAATTGACGAACTGAATGACAAATATGCAGTTGATCAAGAATTTATTATCAGTGGTTTAGCGAAAAATGATATAATATGTAAAATGAAAGCACCGCCGAAAGTTCGAATAATTGTTGAGATTGAACCAGATTCTGCTTTAAAATACACTAAAGTTAAGGTTCATGATGACTCAGGTAATGTATTTAAATCCTTGCCGCAACCACTGGATCCACATCCACATGAATGTTGTTGGCAAGCAGGGATATATTCCTTCAGCGGAACTATAGATCCCCCCAATCCTCATTTCGTGAATTGCAGTGCTAAAGCGCGTTCGTATATGCCACCATACAGAAAAAGGAAAATTAGGGTGTTACCATGACCCATGTAAGTTTCGAATGCAAATTTAAGTCTCATGAATTAATAAAATCTAATATTCCTATTGAAATCAGAAACTCGAACCTCTCGCTGATAGTCAGAACCGCCAACCGACAAACCGTAGATCTCAATCCTGGCAAGTACTACGTAACAGCGACACTACCTGGCGGCCAAGAACTATATAATCGAATTTCAGTAACAACGGGTGCAGATATTAAGGTCAAATTATATCCCGAACCCGAAGACATATCTCTTCACGAAAGTCTGGAAATTGATAAGTATATTTCGGGCCATAAAATTGAAGTTATTTCTGATTCTGAGATGGGGATGGATGATGAAGAGTGGGCGAAATTGCGAGTTTATAGAGGTAATATTATTCAAAGAAAAATTTCATATTGCTACCCGCAAGAACATTTAAAACAGTCGGTGAGTTGGGCAAAAGGTATCGCAAAATATAGGGTATTTGAAGGAAATAATACTTATATTCAATTGCTACAGCCTGACAGAGTACCGGTAAACTTTGCTGTCCCAATATCGCCAAAAACTTCCTGTAGGATTTTATTAATTAAAAATAAAGATGGAATGGTTACTTTTGATGTCCAGCCGACTAACATAGATGCTAATACATTACTGCATTTTTATCAAAGAAATCTAATTGGTTATGCATCAATGGCTACCTCTTACCTCGATAAAAGCTTCGACGTGAATTTAATGAAAGCGGAAGATTTGCTGGCTGAAAAGGTGCAGGATCCTGTTGCTGCTGCGATCGGAGCTTATGTGCTTCTAAGATGTGGTGCAATCAATAGATTACATGATTGGACAAATAATTTAATGAAGTGGTTTGAGTGGTTACCAGATGGTATCGCAATAAGAGCAGAGCATTTAGCACAGATGGGAAAACATCGAGAGGCTAATGATCTACTTTTAAAACTACCTGAAAGGGGCTTGCCTATTTTTAGCGATGGATTATCGATAGCTTTGGATAGATTAAAACAATACATTAACGCGAAAGATGCTGAATTTGATACCTTTATCCACAGAGTAAAAACAGAAGGACTTTTAGAAAATCTAAGCAAATTTGCAAAATTTGTTGATTTTAGAAATGCAGTTCTAACCTTTGTTGGAATGGATGCTCTATATCCCGACAGAACTGCATATGTTGGCGATTATGCCGGATTAGACAGTTTGAAGGTAATTCAAAATTCTAAAAATTTATGAAACTTAATGAGATGATTCAGTTTTTAAGATCAGAAAATCACAGTTAATATGTAAGATAACCTCTTTTATCAAATATCGAATAAAGAATTGATGTTTTGCGAAGCCAAAACATAATTCCTGTTGAACTAAGCCGTGCAACGAATCATGTGATATGGATTTTAAAGAGAGTATTGCCGTCCTGGTTTTTGACCGTTGTAGTGTGTCAATTTTACGGCAATGATGAGTGTATGTAAAGATTTTCTTTGAAAGAGAGGTTCTTTGACATATCCGTGGACCATTTTTTGTATACCGATTACTGCGACAACGTTGATTTTAGACTAAAAAGAGCGCAGCACTCCTGTGGCCTCATTGAGTAAATACGGGCCGAGGTTAATAAATGAGTAATCGGGGAAAAATTCAGCTGTGTTCATGGCGGAGCTCTTGTTAGTTTTGGCAGCGATTTGACTCGGCGTAATTTTGCACCGCATTTGGGGCAAATATCCTTTTTATCGACCGCTAGGCTGAACTCTGAGCGCCGGCTGTCGCCCAGCAGGAATTTGGCAACAGCCAGCAGGTTTCTATTAATCGGCGCTAATAATCCGTAATAGCGGATTTTGACGAAGCCTTTCGGAAGCACATGCTGTAGGAAGCGATGGATAAAATCAAGTGCCGGCAGAGTGACGGTTTGCCACTGATCCGTGTTGTTGTTTTTAAACCGGAAGGTGACCTTGCCGTTTTCAAGTTTTTCGATGCGGTTGTTGGTGATCGCAACTCGATAGATATAAGGGGCTAGGTATTTTAAAGCGTTGTCGCCGTTACCGACCGGTTTGCAATGGACCACCCATTTCTTTTGCCAAACGTCAGCCGGAACCGTTTTGAAAATATCCGTTTTTTTGAGCGCATCGCGGAATTTGGCCCGAAAGATAGGCGATAGCGCTTCAACGGGGAGCAAAAAATCAGTGTCCGAAGGCAACCATTGGCTGCGGTCGGGCGATAGTCCACCACCGGGCACGATGAAGTGGACATGGGGGTGATAGCCCATATCGCGCCGCCAAGTGTGCAGTCCACCCATCATGCCGATCTGACCGCCGATGAACCTGGGATCTTGGGCCAGTTTCTGCAAGGCTGCTGCCGAGGACTTAAACAACAGGTTATAGATGACCTTCTGGTCTGAGCGGGCTATGGGCCTCAGCTCAGCCGGCAACGTAAAGGTCACCAGGAAGTAGTGTGTCGGCAGCAGCAGCTTGTGCTGTTTTTCAATCCAGCGTTGGGTTTTGTCTTGGCCGCATTTGGGACAGCTTCGGTTGCCACATGAATGATAGGCATAGACAAGCTGTTCGCAGTCCGGATTTTCACAACAATACAACTGCCCGCCCATCTGTTCAGTACGACATGCAATGATATCGTGCAACGCTCGGCGATGGCTGGGCAACATACGGCTGCCAAAGTTCTTTATGTAATCAGGTCCATAGCGACGGAATATGTCCGCCAACTCGACCATGGCACATTAGAGATCGTCCATCAACTCATCGATGGATTTGATGGCCATGGATTTTGCTTTTTCAGTCAGATGTGTGTATACACTGGTCGTGGCCGGTGTGCTATGGCCCAACCAAGCCTGGATCAGCCGCAGGTTGATGCCGGCTTCCAACAGATGCGTTGCCCATGAATGGCGCAGGCTGTGCACGGTGGCTTTTTTGTTGATACCGGCGGTTTTTAGTGCTTTGCGAAAAGCGGTTTGAACGCTGCTATTGCTGATGGGCCTTGTGGCGTTGGGCATGTCTTTGCCGCCATGGCCGGCAGCGGGGAATATCCAGACTTTGTTTCGGTGGCTTTTCCATTGATCGCGCAAAAGTGTTAGCGTTTTTTTCGGCAAAGGCACGTAGCGGTCTTTTTTGCCCATGGTACCCTTGGATTTTTGGACGTGGATAAAGCCACGGGCGCTGTCAATATGTTCGACTTTCAGTTGTGTGCCTTCGGACAAGCGCAATCCGCAAGAATAGATCGTAGTTAAACAAACTCGATAGCGCAGTAGCTCAAGGTTGCTTAAAACCGAACGAACCTCATCCTGGCTGAGGACGACCGGCAGTTTCTTTTCATGGCCGGGGCGGATAAACAGCAGCGTTGGCCAGGGGCGCTGCATGGTATTTTCATAGAAAAATTTGATTCCGCAAAGCGCAACCGTGCTGGTGCTGCGCGCCCATTTTTTGACGTTTTTGCCGTACAAGAAGTAATCTCGCAGTTCCTCTTCGGTAATCTGGCCGGGGCATTTGTGGTAATGCTCGCACAACTGGCGCACGGCTCGCACATAGAGATCCTGCGTACTATCGCTGTAGCCTTTGAGTTGTAAATCTTTGATCATCCGTTGTCTTAAGGGTGTCATGGTGTACCTCCTTATTTTATGGTTAATGGAAATGGTTATAGGAGGTATACCACACCCTTATAAGTGTGATCAAAAAGGTGAATTAAATCGGAAGGTCGATTAGATATGAAATTAACTGCGCGAAGCGCTTAGTTCAACCTATTTTATGTAATAACTTTTTACGTGGGATTAGCGTGGGAAAAATCATCTAAAATTTGCTAAGGTGTGTAAAATCAGCAAAAAAAAGCAAACTTAGATTAAATAATATCAGTAACTTATGTCAAGTAAGGAGTTTAAGAAGCTCAGGTTTAATAGTTGGGGACGGCCGTATCGGTAATTCAATTTCTCTTTCTTTCAATATGCAATTGAAATGCGATTATGCGGCCAGGAACGTACAAAAACTAGCTTAAACTCACATAAACTCACTTTAATTTTAATAAGTTATTGGTTTTATTAACTTTATGGCAAATCCGGCCTTCGGCACCATTTTTTATAATATTTTCAATGGGCTACAAAATTTTTGTGGCCCATTTTTCGTTGGCAACATGTTGACCGACTTTCAAAATTAAATAGATCCCTGTTCTTTCAGTATTTTTCCTATATTTTGTAATCAAAAATTCCCCTACATTAACGACAACCACCATGCCCTGCATCAACTTAAGCCAATTTTAAAAGATGATTTGCCATACTCTTCCTTTCAGCTATCAAATCCCCCGCTAGGCTGAAAAACATAGTCATTTGCTTGCTTGACAAAGCAGATAATACCATATATGGTATCAAGAAGAGGTGACAAAAATTCAAACTATTTTAGATACAAATATCATCTTTGCAGGACTGTATTCCGCTTCTGGTGCATCTTTTCAAGTATTGCGGGCTGTCACAGCCAGAAATATTCAACCAGTGATGTCAGTGGCGTTGCTATTCGAGTATGAAGATGTCCTCAAGCGGAACAGTAGGAAACTCGGACTCACTCACCGGGATATTGATGCTTTTCTTGACAATATATGTGCATTAAGTTCTTATCAAAAGATTCATTATCTCTGGCGTCCGTTTTTACCTGACCCTAAAGATGATCATATTCTTGAATTGGCCGTTGCTTCGCAAGCGAAAATAATTACGACATTCAACGCTAAAGATTTCAAAGGTATTGACAAGTTTGGGATAAAAACAATTGGTCCCCAACAGTTATTGGAGCAAATAAAATGGGTGCATTAAGTTTAAGGTTGCCGGAATCCATACATCGTCATATTCGAGATATTGCGAAGGCAGAAGGAGTATCAATAAACCAGCTGATATCTTCTGCAATAACAGAAAAAATATCTGCTATCATGACCGAAGAATATCTGCAAAAAAGGGCTAAGCGGGCCAGTATCAAAGATATGGAAGCTGTATTGAACAAAGTATCAAATCGTGCTCCTTTAGAGGGCGACGAGCTGTAAGCGGTTAAGTGCTAAAAGCAAACATTTCAATTCAGCGGATCTAAAGGAATATTGTTCTTATGTGCGATTAATATGCGATTATGCGGCCAGGAACGTACAAAAACTCGCTTAAACTCACATAAACTCACTTGTAAATTAGCAACTTAATGTTATCATTGACTATCTGGCAGTTCCGACCTTCGGCACCATTTGTATATAATTAGCCGCAATTCTTATGAATTGCGGCTTTTTTGCTACTTGGTTTTATTAAAGGATTGATCACTTTATGCAGCGCCGACGCACATTGAAGATTCATTGCTATTGATAGATATTATTCCATTATTCTCCGACCCACTCCAAAAATCACATGATGTTTAAATCCTCGACATCTCTGTAAGGAGAATCGATTTTATCGTTCAGAGAAACCACGAATTTCGGTACGTCTTTATTTGGATCAGAAAGTACATTGTACTGGTTCATAAAGTGCTTAACCAGCGTCGATGTCGGCTATCAGATAAAAAATTGGGAGGTGGCCGGAATGCTCCGGAATGTGTGGCCGGCTTCATCCGGAATCAGTGGTCGCCTGCGCCGGGAACCGGTGTCCGTGTCGGGTGGAATATGCACACAAAAGTCAACCGCAAACTTCTCTGAATTAGCGCAGGGTTAATGTCTCCGTTAGAATATGTAACTTCTGGTTCATAAATTATGATCAGAAGTATCCTAGAGAGCGTTATCCTTTTATTCATCAGTCATACATTCTCTCCAAAATCGGTTTATAAGAACCTAATTTATAACTATCTTTCTTTTACAAAATCAAGATAGATGATATTTTTTGGTTCGATTAGTCTACAACGTCCCCAATGTTCCCTTATATTATTTTTTTTTGACATAAGTAATATAGGATGTTCCCGAGTTTCCCTAAATTCAAAAATAAGGCTAGAAATAAGGCCGTTCCTTATGCGCCGAAAATAAGACTAAATTCGAAAAACCTCGCTTTTCTTTTGCGCGAAAAGTAAGCTAGGTTTTGTAAATCACCATTTGAATCTTACGTATGTCATGTCAACATAGTTTACAGCCGCTCTTTGAAAGTGATCATAGACTTGACATTACTAATCTTCCCCTATTTTCTGCTGTTAATTTGTTTTTATTTTTTAGCAATAAAATTAAACCGTTATCCGCTTTAAAGGAATACATAAAATGTTTCTCATTGAATTGGCACTTTATTTGCGGAACGTGTTTATTAGGTCAATGAAGGTATCTTAGTTTAAAAAGAAATTTGGGGCTCTTGTTGGCCGTTGGAACAGTTAGAAATTATGTATATAGAAATTATCTGAGTGCGCATTTAAAACTCATCTGCCTTTGACAGGAGTTTGCCATGAAGTGTCCACGATGCACTCATCAAAATTCCTCTCATGTCAATTACTGCGGAAATTGTGGGCAGAGGATGGGAATACTATGCCTGAGCTGTAACACGGTAAATCTGCCGGAAAGCAATTTCTGCCATCAGTGCGGCCAGTTTTTGTCGAAACCCGACGAATTTTTTTCCCGCCAAAAGATGTCCACAGCGCGTTTGCCCGATGCCGCGAAGATCACGCAACCCTACCCCGCCACCGGCGAGCGGAAGTATGTCACTATTCTCTTCTCGGATCTTTCCGGCTATACGGCTCTTGCTCAACGCATTGATCCTGAAAAAGTAAAAGAGATCGTGGCACGGCTCTTTCGTGAGACGACAAAGGTCGTAACCAAATACGAAGGTTTTATTGAGAAATACATTGGCGACGCTGTTATGGCGGTTTTTGGCGCCATCCGAGCCCACGAAGACGATCCGATTCGGGCTATCCGAGCCGCTACAGAAATCCATGAACTTGTTAGGGCCATTAGTTCCGACTACGAAAAGCAAATCGGACAAAGTCTGGCGATGCACACCGGCATCAACACCGGATTAGTTATCACCGGTGATGTGGATTTCGCCAAGGGAACCCACGGCATTACCGGGTCCGCATTAAATGTAGCCGCCCGCTTGTGCAGTCTGGCAAAGCCCGGAGATATCCTGGTTAGTTCCAAAACCTATCACCAGACCATTGGCTATTTTAATTTTGATTCCCACGAACCGGCCAAACTAAAAGGCATGGAAGAACCGATCCTGGTCTACAAGGTCATTTCAAGAATTGATCAGCCAATTAAGATCCATCGCTACCATGGCCTGCGGTCCGATTTGATAGGTCGAAATCCGGATCTTGGATTGCTCAAAGAAGCCCTTGACCGAGCTCGGGGTGGAAAAGGCAGTCTTGTATTACTTTCCGGTAACGCTGGAACCGGCAAGAGTAGACTGCTGGAAGAGTTCAAGTCCACATTGAATCAAGAGAAAATTAATTGGCGCGAAGGCCAATGCTATCCGTACACAAGCAATTTCACTTTCTACCCGCTGATTGATTTGCTCAGCCGTTATTTTGGAATCGAAGAGAGGGATGAACCTGCGATCGTAAGAAAAAAAATCGAGTCAGGTTTGAAATTTGTCGAACGCAGGGATAGAGTGGTTCCCTACGTCGGCAGCCTATATAATTTGAAATATAGACAGTTGGAAGGCGTGAATTCGGAAATCTGGAGATCACGGCTCCAGAAGGCCATTTTAGAAATCCTGAACGTAATGGCCAGAGCAGCACCAACAATTATTTGTTTGGAGGACCTACATTGGGCGGACCCGTCTTCATTGGAGTTGATTCGTTTTTTGCTGTCTGACTTCAGATATCCAGCCCTGGTCATCTGTCTTTATCGTCCCACCCTGACTTTGCTCTCCAATCAGCAAATTGCGAACCTTGGAGAATCATACTTTGAAATTCGACTGGAAGATCTATCGGCTGCCGAGACCGAAACCATGCTGGAATCCTTACTTAAAGCTGAACATATCCCTTCAGATTTAAAGCGATTGGTTCGCGAGAAAACCGGAGGGAATCCGTTTTATCTTGAAGAAATAATAAATTCATTCATTGAATCGGAAATTCTGGTGCCTCAAGAAACCACCTGGAAGCTGCGAAAATCCGTCACCTGCTCGGATATATCGACAACGATCCACAGTGTAATCGCTGCCCGTATCGATCGACTAGAAGCCGACATGAAACGCATCTTGCAGGAGGCTTCGGTTATCGGCCGGTACTTTTACTACGAAATTCTAAGTCACATCAATGGTTTTGAGGAAAACCTCTGGCATCACCTTAGCAGTCTGGAAACGCTGGATCTAATCAAGACACGCAGTTACAAACCGGCAATAGAGTACATTTTCAAACACGCGCTGACGCAAGAGGTCGTTTACAGCAGCCTGGTGAAAGAAAATCGCAAAAGGATCCATGAAAGAGTTGGCTTGGTAATGGAAAAGCTTTTTGTGGATCGACTCCCCGAGTATTATGAGACCCTCGCCTACCATTTTCGTCGCGGTCATTCTGTTGATAAAGCCATAGATTATCTGGTTAAATCGGGACAAAAGAGTATGAAAAGATATGCTCTGGAGGAAGCCCACCGATACTTTCACGATGCCAATAAGATATTAAAGAGCCAGTCGAGCAAACAGGGAAATACCGACAGCCTGCTGATCGATCTACTGAACAAGTGGGCATATGTATACTATTATCGAGGACGATTCAAAGAATTGCTGACTTTGCTGACAGATCATATAGCAGCGGCGGATTCTCTGCCAGACGACGTAAAACGAGGCTGGTTCTATGCATGGCTGGGATGTGCGCTCTGGCACAGAGAACAATTTAGAGAAGCGCACCAACATCTATTATCAGCTCTGGCCATGGGTGAAAAAAATAATGAGGGTATCATGGTTGGCTATGCATGTTGTTGGTTAAGCTGGGTTTGCACGGAACTTGGTTTACTTGATGAGGCTATCGATTATGCAGAAAGAGCTCAGCGACTTTTCGAAGCCGATGGCAGAGATGACTACATTTATGTTAGCTCCATGGCCGGAATGGGATATGCCCTGTGGCATCGCGGAGAAAAAACGAAGACCTTTGATGTTGGAAATGCATTGCTGGATTTTGGCTTCAAGCAAGACGACTACCGGGCGAAGGGCATGGGATATTGCTGCATTGGCTGGAGCCATCTAATAGGAGGGGACCTGGCCCAGGCGAATCCGATTTTCGAAAAGGCCGTTCAGGTTTCAGTTGATCCCTGGTATTCACTTTTTCCCAAGCTGGCAATGGCCTACGGTCTGATTCTCAACGGTAATGTTTATGAAGCTGAAAAGTATATTACCGAAATCTCAAAGTTCAGCCAACAATATGGCGCAGAATTTGCCGGTACACCCGCTAATTTCTTCCATGGCGTGGCTTTGGTCAGTTTAGGGCATATAAACCAAGGACTGAATATTCTCGAAGAAATCTATCAGCTCTGGAGAAAAAATGGCAGCAAACTACGCCTTTCTGCCTGTGGCTCAATGCTGGCAAGCGTTTATGCCGCGCTCGTCAAAAGAGCCCGGTTCAGGCATCTTTCGAAATATGCTTCATATGCATGCAATAAGGCAAACACCTATTTTACGGAATCGATTGAGGTGGGGGAAGAAATAAGAGCTAAAGCTACGTTGGGTCAGGCATACCAGAGATGGGCCGCCTTTTGCAAAGAAATGGGAGATACCAGGAAATCTGAAAAGTGTGCCGCCGCTGCCTTTGCCCGTATACAGGAGTGTGAGTCTCCAGTCATGCCAGAGGAGATTGATGTTGACCCAGCAATCGTATAGCGTACCCAGATGTAGTCAGCGAACTTGGAAAATCAAAACAAAGGGGTCAATACCGTACACAGCAGCTGTACACAAATCTGTATCCATTGAAGAGACTTTGGCCGATGAGGTGGAGTTAAGAAACCTAATGATATCAGACATGTGCACTTTAGGATGTCGTGGGGATTATCTCGTGGTATTTTCAAGTCCAGCATTCGGCACCACCGCAAAAATCAAAGCGGTTCCAGAATTACTCTGGTACCGCTTTTCTATTATATTCCCCCGCCCTGCCCTCGCTATGTGTTATTATTAAGAATCAAACGTTGGGTCGGCCGGAACCGCCGGGACTCGGCTGGTAGAGTGCTGTTTCACCGTCTCGGCTATTGGGGGAGTCGCCGCACGACCCCGGCCCACGATATTGGCCAATTCCTGAACCAGATCATTCAGCTTATGGGCCTGATGGGACAGCTCTTCGCCGGCCGCCGCCGATTCCTCCGAAATGGCGGCATTGGTCTGGGTTACCTTGTCCATTTCGGCAACAGCTACGTTAATCTGGTTGACCCCTTCGGTCTGTTCGGCACTGGCATCGGCAATTTGGCTGGAAAGATTGCTGACCTGATTAACGCCCTCCACAATGCCATTGAGAACGGTGTGAACGTCTTCGGCCGCCGTCACTCCCTGGTCAGCATTTTTTTGAGACTGTTCGATGAGCTCAGTCGTCTCCTTCGCCGCCTCTGCACTGCGCAAGGCCAGCGAGCGAACTTCATCGGCGACCACGGCAAATCCGGCACCGGCCTCCCCTGCCCGGGCCGCCTCGACAGCGGCGTTTAAGGCCAGCAGATTGGTTTGAAAGGCGATTTCATCGATCGTTTTCATGATCGAAGCGGTCTGGTTGGATGACTGCTTGATAGCGGCGATGGTTTCGGACATGTGGTTCATACTCTTGTGCGCCGTTTCGGCGGATTCCCGCGCCTTGCGGGCTGCCTGGCTGGTTTCGCTGATATTGTCGGCATTGGACTTTGTCATGGCGGCCAATTCTTCAAGGGATGCGGACGACTCCTCCAGGCTGGCTGCCTGTTCGGTGGCGCCTTCCGAAAGCTGCAGACCGCTGGAGGCAACCTGATCCGCGGTGCCCATCAACTGACCCGAGCCGTCAGTGAGCTGGTTGATGATCTGACGGATGGGTTTGATCACCGATTTGGAGACGATGCCCAGCACCAGGGTTGCAAAAAATAGTGCCATTAAGGTCAAACCGCCGATAACCAGCAGGCTTGCCTGGCGCACCGACGCTGCCAGGGCCTCATCCGCCGAATCCAGTGATTGAATCACCTCGAAGGCACCGTGGACTTCGCCGGCCTTCCAGTTTTCCATCCGCCCGCCGGTGGGATCCAGGCCTTCGGTGTTATCCCAGAGAGATTGGGAGGTCGCCGGATCGCCGTGACACATCAGACAGGTTTCAGTCAATCTGACCGGCCGAAAATAGCGCACCGCATTGAGGCTCTCATCGTTTTCGACATATTCTTTCAACCCCTTGGTTTTGAAAGCTTCCAATGCTCGCGACTCGATTGCATCCGGTTCGTTTTTAGGATTGCGCGGGCTGTGTTTCGGCACTTTAAATGTGTAGCTGCCTTCGTCGGCCTTACGCATGGCCGCCTGCCAGGCGGTGACCACCGGAACGGCTGCCAGGACTTTATCCCTTTGGCCGGCAGCACCGTAATTGCGCAACTGTTCGCTCGAAAATAGACCCATCGACCATTTCTGTTCCATTTCCTGGCGGGTGGATTCTGCGGTCAAACAGATCGCGCGGGCTTTGTCTACAAACGCCTCGCGGGTTTTGGTCCTGGATTCCACCGTGTACATACGAAATAAAACGATGACTAGAACAGTTGGCAGGAAAACACCGAGAAAAACGATTTTTACCCTCAGAGACCATTGGCTTGTTTTCTTCATAATCGGAGACCTTTCATCAACGCGTCATAATTTTTGCAATTCGGTTATCCAGAAAGATCAAGTTGAAGGCGTGCCATCTATTTTATTCCCTTCCCTCAATCCCTCCCACCAGCGGAGGGAAGTGAAGTGCCCGTTGCTTGAGCTTTCTAGATAACCAGGTTTCGCAATTTACCCTTGAGATTGACCATCCGGCGGCATGCTAAATGATCGGGAAGCGGCGGTCACTTTGCTTTGCGGGTGCCTTTAGTTCTGTATCGGCATTCGAATGAGATCCTTTAATGCGCATATTCGCATTGGCTTTTTTTGTTGCAGAAAACCTGGTCCTCCGGGTAGGTCAGAGACAATTGGCTTTGCCGATGACTTGTAGCCGGAGTGTTGGAGTACTGGAGTATTGAAGTGTTAAGTGAAATCCATACCGAGGCATCTGGATGGTGTTTGGGACATTGCGGCAATATGTTCATTTGCGCGTTGAGTGAAATGGATCAAAAACGCATTTGGTTTTTGAGTGCAAAATATTTTGAATACCCGGATATGTTTTTCCATTACTCCACCACTCCAATACTCCAATACTCCAATACTCCAGTGGCTTAAGCCAATGGCCCTCTCAGAGGCAACCCAAAGCCGGGTTCTCTGGGCCCGGATCTTTACTTTTCCCGGCTTTTTTCAAAGTGAGGGATACGGGGATTCATGATCTTGAACCACAAGGGAGGACATAAAGCCAACAGCACCATGGTGGCATACCCGGCGGGCAGCTGGGGGCTTTTCTCAAAATGACGAAGGGTCTGATATCGGCGCGCCGGCCGTTTATGATGATCCGGATGCCGCTGCAAATTGAATAGCAGATAATTGGTCAATCGGTGCGCGGCATTCCAGGAGTGCACCGATCGCACCGGCTCGTAGGAATTTATATTTTCTTTGCGCCGCTGTAGTCCGTAGTGTTCGATATAGTTGACCAACTCCAGCAGGGAGATGGCGACTAAAGCTTGGGCAACATAACCGATTACGCCTTTCCAACCGAATATAATTAAAACCAGGCTGATCAGCAAAATTTCAATTGCGGCATAACGGAGGAGTCGGTTTGCGGGCCGAAAGGCAGATTTACCCCTGCGTCGCAGCCGGCCGGCCTCGATATCCCAGGCGCTTTGAATGCCGCCGAACACAGTGCGCGGCCAGAATGCATAATAGGATTCGTTTTTCCTCGCCGTCGCGGGATCTTCGGGCGTGGCCACCGTCCGATGATGACCGGCGATATGCTCGATGGCCCAATGCAGATAAAGCACGCTGGCCAGGGCGATCCGGCCCAGCAAGGGCTCAAGTCGGTTATCGATCCGATGAATCAATTCGTGGCTGACGACAATCCCCATACCACCGGAGCAGATACCCAGCGACAAAATCAATCCCAATCGTTCCGCGATGGTAAGGGCAGTTCCGGCAAAAAGGGCGACTCCCCACAGGACGAGAGCTACCTGAACAGCCGCGCATAACCAGGTCAGCAATTGATAGCCCGTTGCGGCCGCCAGCGCTTTTTCGTCTGCGGCTGCAGGGTTGGATGTGTTCAGGCCGATCAGCGCATCCAAAATCGGGATCAAACCAAAAACCAACACGATCGTCAGGAAGCTGCTGAGGCCACCCAGCACGAAACCGAAACCCACACAGGCCGGTATAATCAACACTGAAAAAAAGGGTATCGCACTCACAGGTCTAATTTTATTCTAATCGATTCTAACGTTTCAGATTTCGCGCGCTCTTTTGTCGGACCAAGCTATAAGTCTTAGATGTCCCGCGTTTACCCGCTGGTTGCAATAAATTTTGAAATCAGGCTTATCTGCTACTTTGGAATCCATTGCCAATATTGACTGAACCTGGATTCTCGTTTCCAGTCATCGCTCTTTCAGAGCTTCGCCCCGGCACGCTGGATACTGGATGTTGTTGGAATTCACAACTAGTGTACTTTTTGACATCCAGCATCAAGTATCAAGCATCCAGCATCTGCTAGAGGAAGCAACGAATTCAGTCAATTTGACAGGGCTGGATACCAAGGCTTAAGGCAATGTTAGGATTTAGCATCTATCTCCCAATTTTCAAATAGTTAATTTGATCTGCCAAATTTTCGGCCATCTCAGCCTCCCGCCGATAAGCTTCCGCAAGAGTTCCATCTTCATGCAGCATCCGGGCATTACCACACATAGGGTAGCAGACGATAGCGTGTTGCGTTGGAGTACTCCGGATAGCCGGGTAATTCTTTTTGCAGGGTTTGGTCTTCCAGATAAGTTCGGGCTACAAACAATATCGCCGTCAGGGCCGCAGGAACGAGAGCCCAACCGGAACCCAGCAGCAGCGGGCTGCCGAAAACTATCAGAATTGCGCCCATGTACCCCGGATGCCTTATCATCTTATATGGCCCCGATGTGCATACCCGGTGATGACGGTCTTTCTGGATTCGAACGGAGGCTTCGAAATGCGTGTTGGCAACCATCGCCCATAAAACAATGACAAATCCCGCGCTCATACTCAGCAGACCGATTAAGTTTACCCATGCCGGAAGATGCGTCCATCCGAAGCGGCCGGCATCGAGTCCGGCTACTATAATTTGTGCAAGGTTGAGCGGAATCATTAAACCGAAGAATGCCTTGTCGAAGGATTTGGTGTCCGCTTTAACATATCGGCCCCGTTCATTGAGCAAATTCGGATTTTTGGTGATTAGCATGGTGATGTAAATAATTTTATAAATCAATGCCAGACCAGCATACACCCAGGCGTTGACCCATGCGAGATTTCCGGCCAACCCTGTCAAAATGAAAAACTGTATGACGATGAACGCCAGCTCTTTGACAATCCCTTTGCGACCGTGACGGTCCAGGCCGAATATTGTCTTCTTATTATTCAATGCCGTTGTTGCCATGATTACCCCTCTCTAATTATCGCCGCCCCGACAGATTCTCATTTCCGGCCGGCGTTGGCGATTTGATTAAAAATGCCCTTATCGACTGGTTCGACTGCTCCCCGTGGTGCACCCAGCAACCGTTCCAGCAAGTCGCAGTATACATCGACGTTACGTTTGATCAGCTCGAGATTCCCCGGTTTGGACTTCATTCCCATAAACAGCCGGGCGTTGGTTTCCCCAAGTGTGTTGCCGAGATGGAGCAGCAGCTCGGCACATTCCCGCGGATAGGCGTTGTCAAATACACCTTCTTCAACTCCCTGTTCGACCAGTTGCGCAAGCAAGGGCCCTATCAGCGCCACCGAATAGGTATGCAGCTTGTGTCGAATGATGATATTTTCGTCGCGGTAAAGAACGCTCACAATCTCTTTGACGGCATCGATGTTGGCCAATCGCCAGGCCCGGGCAGCCTTGATGAACTGATTCAGCTTATCGATTGCGGACAATGTTTCGTCTTCGAGCACCGGCTTGACCGCCTCGAGCCCCTCACGCGTCATGCTCTCCACGACCGCATTGAGAATATCTTCTTTGGAAGTGAAATAATGGTAGAAGGTTCCCTTGGATACGCCAAGCTTTTCGATGATGGCATTGACCGTCGTATGGTCGTAGCCGTGTTCCGAAAACAGGCTCCACGCAGCCGCCACCATTTCCGCCTTTCTTTCCTCATATGCTTTTATAATTCTCGGCAAAATGGCCTCCAAAAAATTTCGATAACTTTCAATCAAATACGGAAATTGACGAAATAAATATACCGACCGTCGGTCTAGACTGACGGTCGGTATAATAACGGTCCATCGGTCACATGTCAATGGTTTTTTTGAATAAAACAATCAATGGTCTGAATTCTGAATTTGGTAGATTAAAAATCAAATGGCTGCCCTAAATTGTGAGTAAAATTTAAAAAAGAACTTCTACCTGAATTTTTAAGGACCGAACATCGCTCGAAGTCAATCTTGAAATTTTAGCATTGAACGTTGTATATGAGATTTACGTGCAAAATTCAGGTTATTGATCGGGAAATATCTGGTATGATCCAATTAATTCCGATAACGCTTTATTGAGGTTATTCCAATGAAAGACATGGAATATGGTAGTAAAAAATTTAGACAGTTATCGCAAGAAACAATAGAACAGGCAGCCGAGGGTATTTTATGGCTTGATTCCCAGGGCCGGATTCACATGGCCAACAATACTGCCTGCCGCCTTCTCGGGTACTCACGGGAGGAGTTGCTGACCATGGCCGTTCCGGATTTCGATCCGGAGTATTCGATCGAAGACTATAAAGAAAAGTATTGGCCAAAAGTCCGGCGGTTGGGAACCATTAATTTTGAATCTGTTCATCGTCGGAAAGACGGCAGCATTTACCCGGTAGAAATATCGAGCAGCTTTGTCCACTTTGAAGGTGACGGATACAGCTGCACTTTTTTTCGCGATATTACCGAGCGCAAACGGGTCCTAGCGGCGCTTCAAGAAAGTGAAAATAAAATCAGTGCAATTATCAATCATCAATTTCAACTGACCGGGTTGCTGGATATTGAGGGGCGTCTGCTGATGATCAATGAAACGGCGCTTAATTTAATCGGAGCAAAAGAAGAAGACCTGCTGGGCAAATTTTTCTGGGATACACCGTGGTGGAATCATTCCCGAAAACTTCAAAAAAAATTGAAGCAAGCATTTTACGAAGCCGTCGACGGAGATTTTGTCCGGTTTGAAGCGATTCATCCGGACACTCATGGAGAGGCGCGCCTGCACGACGTATCTCTCAAGCCGCTGCTGGACGACCAAGGCAAGGTAACCCACATCATCCCGGAAGCTCGGGATATCACCAATATCAAAAAAACGGAGTCGGCCTTACAACAGGCTCTGACGGAACTGGAGCAGCTGAAAAACCGGCTGGAAGATGAAAATGTATATCTACAGGAAGAAATCAAACTGGATCATAATTTCGGAGAGATCATTGGCGGAAGCAAATCATTAAAAAAAATTCTGGGGCAGATTGAACAGGTGGCATCTACTGATGCAACCGTCCTGATTCTGGGGGAAACCGGAACGGGCAAAGAGTTGATTGCCCGGGCCGTCCACGAACTCAGCAACCGGAATACCCGGCCGCTTGTAAAAGTAAATTGTGCGGCCCTGCCGGCGAATCTTATCGAAAGTGAGCTGTTCGGACATGAGAAAGGCGCGTTTACCGGCGCCCTGGCAGACAAAGTCGGGCGGTTTGAACTGGCAAATCGCGGCACCATTTTCCTGGACGAAATCGGCGATCTGCCGCCTGAACTGCAAGCCAAACTACTACGGGTTTTGCAAGAGGGGGAATTCGAAAGGCTGGGCAATCCGGAGACGATTAAAGTCGATGTTCGGGTAATTGCAGCTACCAATCGTGATCTGGCAAAAACCATCCGGAAGGGCGATTTCCGGGAAGATCTTTTTTATCGACTCAATGTCTATCCGGTTACCTGTCCACCGCTGCGGGACCGCCGCGAGGATATCCCGCTTCTGGTAAAACACTTCGTTGAAAAATACAGCACTAAAATCGGAAAAAAAATTAACGCAATTCCGATAAATGCTATGAAAGCATTGCAATCATATCATTGGCCCGGCAATGTACGCGAGTTGGAAAATATTGTGGAGCGCGCCTTGGTGATCAGCAAGGAAAATAAACTTGAACTGGGTGATTGGCTGCCGCGTGTTGAAATTGATGTTGAAAATTCAAAACTCCCATCTCTGTCAGAGATTGAGCGGGACCACATCCTTAAAGTTTTGGACCTCACTTCCTGGCGCGTGAGCGGATCAGGAGGCGCCGCTGAAAAATTGGGGCTGAAGGCAACCACGTTGGAAGCGAGAATGAAAAGGCTTGGCATTCGGCGAGCAGGAAGCCCTCCCAATATATTGGGATAATCCCAATATATTGGGAATCAATTATATGGCTTTCCGGCCTTTTAGAGTTCAACAAACTAAAATAATTATAATAAAATAAACCATTTGGATATATCCAAATGGTTTATTTTATTCGTGGCACAGTAATTGAAACAATGACCAAAAAAATCGAGCGAAAACCGATAGCCGCCCCGCAGAGGATGAAAAAAGTGAATACTAGCTGCAGAGTTTTAACCGACAATAATTTTAATCATGAGGTGCTTGAATATAGTCGACCCGTTGTAGTGGAATTCGCCGCCGACTGGTGTGGCCCTTGCCACATCATCAATCCCATCGTCGATCGGTTGGCCGTTTTATTTTACGGGCAGATCAAATTTTGCAAAATCGATTTTGACGTTAACCCCGTTGCCAAGACAACCTACGGCATCCGTGAATTGCCCACACTCCTGTTTTTCAATCAAGGAGAGGTTGTGGATCATATCATCGGCGCCGCATCTCAGAAAGAGATTTCGAAAAGGCTTGAAGATTTGCTGCAAAAACAGGGTAATTAAATCGTGCTCGTCGTCGTACTCGTCCTCGTACTCGGCACTTAAAGCGGCTCAAAGGCTTCGAGGACGAGGACGAGCACGAGGACGAGGACGAAACGGCATCTGATCCCATAACATGACTGAAAGCATTGAAACCAACGAACAACTAGCCCTAAAGCTCAGGCAAACCGAACATCTTCTCAGAGAGAGTGAAGATCGCTGGCGCAATTTTCTCTCCTATAACATGGCGGGAATTTGGCGGTTTGAGTATAGCAAGCCGATGCCCCTGAGCCTGCCGTTTGATCAACAGATCGAGTGGATGATGGACCGAGGCGTGCTGATCGAAGCCAACTCCGCGGCGCTGAAGCTGCACGGATTTTCAACCGCGGATGACTTGGTTGGAAAGACGTATCGCGAGATCTATAGTTACGATGAAAATGTCGGTCGTGAATTGCTTCGGGCCTGGATCAAGCAGGGATACAGTTTTGATGGATACGAAAGCCGCAGCCTCACCAACAGCGGCGAATACCGGTGGTTCCTAGTATTTTGTCACCCGGTGATCGAAAACGGTCATATCGTCGGCAGCTGGGGCAGCGAATTTGACATAACGGACCGCAAGCTCGCTGAAGATGCCCTGCGGGAGAGTGAGAGGCGCTATCGAACGCTGTTTAATTCCGCCAATGATGCGATCTTAATTGTAAAAGATAACAAGTTCATCGAGTGTAATCAGAAAACCCTTGAAATGTTTGCATGCAGCCGTGAACAGATAATCGGGCGAACACCTTATTATTTTTCTCCAAAACACCAACCCGACGGCAGAGACTCGACCGAGAAAGCACTGGATAAATTCGCGACTGTTATCGATGGACAGCCACATGTCTTCGAATGGCGGCACCTCAGACTCAATGGCGAGGCCTTCGATGCCGAGGTCAGTCTAAGTTCGATTGGAATCGAATCCGAAACGTTTATTCAAGCCATAGTTCGCGATATATCCGGCAGGAAAAAGTTGGACAAGGAACTCCAACTCATGAAGCGCTGGGTTGAACACAGCATCGATCTCTTTTTTTGGGTTAGAGAGGATTCCCGATTATTGTATGTCAACCAGGCCGTTTGTCGATCTTTGGGATATACCAAGCAAGAACTGCGTTCAATGAAGGTGAGTGATTTCGACTTGGGTCTGCCTCCTGAAGCCTGGTCCGGATTTGCTCAAAGACTAAGAGAAGAGGGCTCGCATTGCTTTGAGACGCGGCTTCGCAAAAAAAATGGTCAGATTATTCATGTCGAAATTACGGCAAACACCCTTGTTTTTGATAAGAAAATCCGCATTTTTGCCTACGGCAGAGACATCAGCGCCAGGGTCAGTGCCGATGAGAAACAGCGGGAATTGCAGAACCAGCTTCGGCAGGCCCAGAAAATGGAAGCCATTGGGACGTTGGCCGGCGGAATAGCCCATGACTTCAACAATATACTTTCTTCTATCATCGGGTTTACGGAGATTTCGATGCGCGACGCTCCACCGGGATCAAAACTGCAAGAAAATTTGCAAAAGGTTTTCAATTCCGGAGTCAGGGCTGCGGAACTGGTCAAACAGATTCTGACATTCAGCCGCCAGACTGAGCATGAAGTCAAACCGGTTCGGGTGAAACCGATCGCCGAGGAGACCCTTAAACTGATCCGGGCTTCACTGCCCGCGACGATTGAAATACACCAGGACTTGCGGAGCGATTCTCCTATCCTGGCCGATCCGACCCAGATCCATCAGGTTATTATGAATCTTTGCACCAACGCCCATCATGCCATGCGGGATGCAGGCGGGAAGCTGGTAGTGAGCCTTAACGATGTAGAGCTAAACGCTGACGTTACCGGTCCGTATCCGGACATGGCTCCGGGACCGTACGTAAAGCTGACGGTCAACGACAACGGACACGGCATTGCACCCGAAATCAAAGACCGCATTTTTGATCCTTTTTACACGACTAAACAACTGGATGAGGGTACCGGTCTCGGTCTATCCGTGGTCCATGGGATCGTATTGGACTGCGGTGGAATGCTGTCGGTCGATAGCACGCCGGGGGAGGGATCAACCTTTGACATTTTTTTCCCGATGATCGAAAGCGGTCAAGACGCTGAAATTGTAAATCGTGGGGCGCTTCCCACCGGCAACGAACGAATTTTACTTGTTGACGATGAAAAATCCCATGTAGAAATGTGCAAGCAGGTTCTTGAGCACTTAGGTTATCAGGTGACTGCCAATACCAGCAGCCGGGATGCCCTGAATGTGTTTCGTGCCAGACCGGACGATTTCGATCTGGTAGTGACGGATTTGACCATGCCCAAGATGACCGGCGATTTTCTGGCATACGAAATCAAATCCATCAGATCCGATATGCCGGTCATTCTGTGTACGGGATATGCTGGAAATATTACGCCTGCGAAAACTAAGGCCCTGGGCATTAAGGAAGTCGTCATGAAGCCGGCTGTTGCGGAAGAACTCGCCGGGTCCGTGCGCAGGGCCTTGGATCACGCGAATGATTAGAGATCCGGCGCCGGTGGATACGGATTTGACTTCACTACAGAGGGGTGGATTTTACCTTAAATTCCGAAGGGAATATTGGAATGATGGAATAATGGAATATTGGAAATCAATAGCGGATGACGGTCTGATTTTACAAACTGATTCGAACCATCTTTATAAAAATAGATCCCATCCCACTAAACCCAGCATTCCAAAATTCCAGTATTCCATCATTCCGCTCCCGTTGGCAGCAGGATTTATGGCATAGCCGATTGTTTCTGACTTGGCCCAGAGAACCAGGTTTTCTGCTACAAAATTAACATTATTAAAATCTTAAATATAAAACAGGAAAGATTTATGGCATCAATATTAATAGTCGACGACGAACCGGACATTCGAGATTTGTTGGAAGGTGAATTCTCCGATTTAGGACACTTAATCGAGACCGCCGGCTCTGCCAAGGACGCTCTGGCATTGGGAGGCGCCAACCTGTTTGATGTTGTATTTCTCGATATAAGGATGCCTGACGGCAGTGGACTGGAGATTCTGCCGGAGTTGCGCAATGGTCCGGGGGAACCCGAGATTATCATCATGACGGCCTACGGCGACCCGGATGGCGCCGAACTGGCCGTCAAAGGCGGTGCGTGGGATTATCTGGAGAAACCTGTATCCATCGACCATTTCACGCTGACCCTGCAACGGGCCATTCGATTTAGAGAACAGGCCTCCCTGACCGGTTCTCTGGTCGTCATGGATCATGATAAGATTGTTGCTGAAAGCCCTCAGATGAGAGCCTGTCTTGAACTCGTGACCAAGGCCGCCCGCACCCAGGCCAACGTGCTGATCTCCGGAGAGACCGGCACCGGTAAAGAACTCATCGCCAATCTCATTCATCTAAACAGTCCCCGGGCCGACAAGCCATTCGTGGTGGTGGATTGTGCCAGTTTGCCTGAAAATCTTGTCGAGAGTACGCTGTTCGGCCATGAAAAAGGCGCCTTCACGGGGGCGGACAAGTCCAGAACGGGTTTATTGCAGGAGGCCAACCACGGAACGTTATTTTTGGATGAAATCGGCGAGCTTCCCTATAAAATGCAGAAGAGTTTTCTCAGAGTATTGCAGGAACATCGGTATCGCCCGGTTGGCGGCACCCAGGAACAAACCAGTGATTTCAGACTCCTGGCAGCCACCAATCGCAATCTGGCCGGGATGATCGAAAAAGGAAGCTTCCGGCAGGATCTGATGTTTCGGCTGAAGACATATGACATCGAACTCCCGCCTCTAAGAAACAGACATCAAGACATCAAAGCGCTTATCATTCACTTTGCCAACAAGCTTTGCCGCAGATATGGAATAGCCGAAAAAGGTTTTTCCCAGGACTTTTTTCAAACTCTGGAAGCATACGATTGGCCCGGCAATGTCAGAGAGCTAGCCAACACGATGGAGTTGGTTCTGGCAGAGGCCTATGACGAACCGATATTGTTCGCCAAACACCTGCCCGTGGACATCCGTGCCGAAAGTATCAAATCAAAAGTCTCCAGAAAAATAAAGCCCCAGTCAGCTAAACGGGAGCGCCGAAAGGATGCAACTGCGACCAACGGGATGGGGGAGATCCCGACCTTTCGGGAATACCGGAACAATCATCTGGCAAGGATTGAGAAAGAATACCTTCAAATTCTGCTGGCAAAGGCCGGAGGCAATCACAAAAAAGCCCTCCGCACTGCCAAACTTGCCCGCACGCGACTGTATGAACTATTGAAAAAGCATCGGCTCAGTATAAAGGATTGATCGCTTAAAGTGGATAGATTCGCGTTTCACGAACCGTTTGTTCGCTAGTTCCGAACATGCCGTCGCAACCCGCCAGTTCCTTACCTATCTGATATTCTATAACCGGTTAAAATCACTAGAATAATTATAAAAGGCCTAAATTGGCATGCCATTTGTATAGACAAACAATCTCGCTGTTCTCTTTTCGAAGATACCACATTGTTCCGTATCCATGCTGAAGATCAAGTAGAGAAAGACCCGAAGCAGCAGATTCTGTTTATACAAGGCGTTGGCATTAGATATGAATTCAACTTTAAAAAAAGCGTTTTGGCCTCACGGCCGATCAGCTCGTGACAAACCTTTCGCTAAATTGGCGGCGGTTGGTTTGATGATTGTCCTGTATGTGTCGCTTTTCCCAATCTTATACCGGATTTTCGGCTGGATCGGTGTATCATTTTCCTGGATCTTTATCGGCATGGGGGTCTGGTTTTGGGGAGTTCGAGGCGGCGTATTGACCGCCGTTTTCGGCTACCTACTAAATGTCGTTCTCCTCAAAAGCATTGGCGGCTCACTATTGGGAGGCCCCCTGGGTTTTATCCTTTCAATCTCTGTTGCAGCAATTCTGGGACGAATGAGGGACCTCAGGATCCTGCTTCATTCGGAGTTTTCCGAACGTGAGAAGACTGAGGTCGATCTTCGCCACAGGCAGGACGAATTGGAGAACAGGGTCGCTGAACGTACTGCTTCCCTGAAGGCCCTGAATGAAAAGCTGCTAAATGAAGTGACCAAACGAAAGAAGTCGGCAGAGCGCCTGAAAGAAAGTGAAGAACGTTTTAGAATATTATTTGAGCATGCACCGGATCCATTTTACATAAATACACTCGACGGGACTTTTGTCGATGGCAACCATGCTGCCGAAAAAATGCTGGGCTACAAGAGAGAAGATTTAATCGGTAAAAATTTAATGGATATTGGTGCACTCTCGGAACCAGATCTTCGGCGGGCCGCCGTTCTCCTGGAGAAAAATCAGCAAGGAGCGCCGACCGGACCGAACGAATTCAAATTAAACGGCAAAAACGGTCTACCGGCCTATGCCGAGATCTCTACCCATCCTGTCACCATTGGAGGGGAAAAACTGGTAATCGGGATCGCCCGGGATATAAGTGATCGCAAGCAAGCGGAAGCGGAAGCAACCAGGCTCAAAACCCAGCTTCTGCAAGCCCAGAAAATGGAGGCCATCGGTACCCTGGCAGGCGGGATTGCGCACGATTTCAACAATATTCTTGCAGCCGTCATTGGCTATTCCGAAATGGCTCTAAGCAGAGCCACTGCGGGAGAAGACCTGCTGGACGATATCCAGGAGATTCTTTCCGCCGGGCACCGCGCAAAGAACCTCGTCAAACAAATACTGACCTTCAGCCGGCAGACCGAGCAGGAAGCCCAGCCGGTTCAGGTAAAGCTCATTGCAAAGGAGGTCGTTAAACTGCTGAAGGCGTCACTGCCGGCTACCATTGAGATCCGCCAAAAGCTTGCCAGTGATAAAGCGGTGCTGGCAGATCCCACTCAGATACATCAGGTTTTAATGAACCTTTGTACCAACGCCGGACATGCCATGCGGAAAACCGGCGGAACACTGGAGGTACGCCTCACCGATGTGCCGGTCGGGCCGGATTTTTTCGCCGGGCATCCCGATTTGGAACCCGGCCCCTATCTGAAGCTGACCGTCAGCGACACCGGTCAGGGAATGTCCACCCATATCATGGAACGCATCTTTGAACCCTATTTCACAACCCGGTTGAAGGGCGGCGGAACAGGCCTGGGATTGGCGATGGTTCATGGAATTGTCAAAGATCATGGCGGCACCATTTCGGTCAGCAGCATACCGGGCAGCGGAACCTCTTTCAGGGTCTATTTGCCCGTTATAGAAAGAAAAGCCAGGCCAAAAATCAGAACCGACGCTTCCCTTCGCTTCGGAAACGAGCACGTCCTATTCGTGGACGATGAGAAACCGCTGGCGGATCTGGGTCGGCAGATGCTGGGAAAATGCGGATACAAAGTGACCGCCCGAACCAGCAGTGTTGAGGCTTTCGAACTGTTTAAAACCCAAGCCGACAAATTCGATCTGGTGATTACCGATCTGACCATGCCGAATATGACCGGCAAAGAGCTTGCAAAAGCGATTATGTGCGTTCGGCCGGAAATACCGGTCATCCTGTGTACCGGATTCAGCGAAATGATCAGTCCTGAATCCGCCAAAGCCCTCGGGATTCGGTCTTATTTAATGAAACCGGTAACTATCAGCGACCTTGCCGGCACCGTTCGAGAGGTGCTGGATATACAGACTGAACAATACACGCCCTAGTTGCATTGGCAACAAGGTGGGGACTAGTTACAGATTGTCAGAAGGAGAAAAGTCAGATCCGTTACTAAAAATCTTGGAAATCATCATCCTCCAACGGAATGACCTGATGCGGCTTTAAATCAACTTTCGAATCAACGGGCACGGGCAAATCTCTGCCCTTCACCTCATGGCCTGAGGTGATTACCGGTTTTGTCGAATAGCCTGGCTTGGACGGACTTTTTTCATAACCGACCCCCCCCACCAGAGCAGTCAGTTCGTCTATGGCTGCCCTCATCTGCCCGGCCTGGGCGTTCATCTCTTCCGAGGCGGAAGCCGACTCCTCGGCGTTGGCCGCATTCTGCTGGACTATCTTGTCCATCTCATTAACGGCCTTATTGACCTGCTCGATTCCCTGAGCTTGCTCACTCGAGGCTGCGGAAATCTCACCAACGAGTTCGCCGACTTTGCGCGAGCTATCGGCTACCTGGGAAAAGGCGTCATTGGTTTTAGCAACCAGATCCGATCCGCCGGACACTTTCTTTACGGTGCTTTCGATGAGATCAGCCGTGTTCTTTGCCGCGTCGGCCGCGCGCATGGCCAGATTTCTCACTTCGTCAGCAACAACTGCAAATCCGGCCCCGGCCTCACCCGCGCGGGCGGCTTCTACAGCAGCATTCAGGGCCAGCAAATTTGTCTGAAACGCAATTTCATCGATGGTCTTGATAATCTTGGATGTCTCTTCACTTGCTTTCGAGATCTCCCCCATGGACGAGGTAAGCTCTGTCATCGATTGATTGGCCTGTTCTACGACCCGGTTGGCATCCTTCATGTGGTTATCGGCCTGATTGGCATTGTCCGCATTCTGTTTGGTCATGGATGACATCTCTTCCAGGGAAGCGGAGGTTTCCTCAATGCCGGATGCCTGCTCGGATGCCCCTTCTGCCAATTGCTGGCTGGACCCGGACACCTGTCCGGATGCTGAAGCAATACTATCGGCAGCTTCGGCAAATCCTCGGATCGCGCTTTTAATCGGTTTGGCAATTCGCAGGGCCACAAACCAGAGAAGGAACAATGCCGCACTGATCGGAATCGCGCTAATCGCAATCATTTTCCAAAGCTCTTTCACGGTCTCTTCCATCATTGCGTCAGCCTTGGCTGTGATCTTTCTCTTCGGAATTGTGACGTTGACCGACCAAGGCGTTTTGGTCAAGCCGATATTGATGGGAATGAAAGCTTCCAAATTGTCAGCTTTCATATCTATGGTCTTGTTTCCGGTTTTGATCCGTTCCAGATATTCACCAGAAGACTCCTCGTGCACCATCTGCAAAGATTTTCCGGCCAATTCCGGCAGACCCGTAACCGCTGCCAGAGTGCCGTTGTTGCTGATAATGGCTATCCGGGCTTCACCGTCATAAAGATCCTGGACGTCGTTGGCGAATTTCTGGAGAAAATCGAGTCGAAGATCCACGCCGGCAATTCCATAAAACGTTTCACCGACCATAACAGGCACAACCAGGGATGTCATCAGGGTGGCTTCACCCTGCACAGGATAAACAAATGGATCGATAATACTTTCGGATTTTGTTGCTTTGGGCAGCAGATAGTAATCCCCGGGACCTGCCTTGTCATAGTCCACCAGCGCTTCAACCGCCATCTCTCCCGCTTTGTTTCGGTTCCAATAGGGAACAAATCGCCCCGTGGCGTCATGGCCCTCGGAATCGATATAGCCTCGATCCATACCGTCAAAGGCATCCGGCTCCCAGCCGGTATATGTCCCGATAAATTGCGGATTGCGATCCAAGACTATTCTCAGAATATTGTTGACTTCGTCGCGACCCATCTCGACCTCATTGTCTTCGTCTTTTATGCCCGAAAAAGTTTGGGCCAGGGTACGTGCGGTATCGAGGGCAACTTCCAGGTCGGCCTTGATTTTGCCTGCGAAACTTTGGGCAACTTCGCCGGCGAGCTGTCTTGCCGCCACGATTGCCTCTTCACGGGCGCCTGAGGCCGCCTTTCTCAAGGTCAAGGCCGAATAGGCGACAATCGTCCCCGCCGTGATCAGCAGACAGACTCCCGCCCAAACCGCGAACTTTTGTTGAATTGTTTTCATTTTACTCTCTCAATTTTTCTTGATTAACAGGCAGGTCGTCACCTGCGGTATCCCCATGCCGGGATACCGCAGGTGGAGAAAGTCATTTCCTGTGGCAGTTGGTCAATCTTCAGGTTTCAATGTATTAATTGGCCTTTTTGAGCGCATCATTCCAAAGCCGCTTGAGACCCTTACGGTCTTTTTTATCTAAAATGGCCCACAGGATGCGGTTTTTTTCAAAATGAGTCGGATCGTCAAGATGAAACTGGGCGATTTCTTCGGACGTCAGTTGGGCTTTGACGGAGGTGGTGACCGGACCACAGGCTAATCCCCGAACGTCGTATACCTGGTATTCATCGCTCAGGACAAAGTTAAGCCATTCTTCGGCAATTTTTTTCAGTTCAGGCTTGTCGGCCAAGGTGTAGCTGAGCGCAAAATTGTCCACCCAGCCGGTTGTGCCTTCCACAGGTTCAGCGATCTTCCAGGTCTCACCCTTCTCGCGCAGAGCGGGGAGAGAAAATCCCCAAACCACGGCCAAGGATAATCCTTTGAGGGTGTCGGGATCATCCACACCCACCCACATCGGGGCCGAATGGGTGGCCAGATTGGCCAGTTTCCCTTGAATTTCGGGTGTATTTACGGATCTATAATCGTAGATTTTATTCTTGGGAACTCCATTGGCGAGGGCCGTCAGTGTAACGTTATGAATATACGCATCTTTGCCCAATGTATACTTATCCTTGTACTGGGGATCCCACAAAATATTCCAACTCTCGGGTGCCTTCTTGATGCGCTCGGTATTATAGGCCAGACCGTAAGGTCCACGCACATGCGGTACTGCATACACCTTGCCACCCACCGTACAGTAGTCGGCATTTTGCAAAGAAGGCAGTACGTTTTTATAGTTGGGGATATTATCAAGATTCAGCGGAAGAGCCAGTTTGAGCTTTATTATCTTCCAGCGTTTGTCCTTCAGAACCGGATGCGAAGGTGAGAAGATGTCCACATCCCCGGCCTTCAATGCTGGAAAGAAATCGTCGTTAGCATTGACAAATTTCACCTCGAGCTTTAAATCGACACCGTATTTTTCTTTCACAAGCTTGATGAATTTTGCCCGGAATTCCTGCGGGGCGTACCCTTCCCACACCAGCATACGCAGCGTCTCCTCTTTGGCAGCAGCGTCGGCTGTCAGCATCAGCGGTGCGATAAAAGCAAAAGTCAATACGACAATAACAATACGGGTAAAACTGTGATTGTGATTCATGGTATCCTCCTATAATTGAGTTTACAGTCGTTCCTGAGATTCCAAGGCTCAACACAGCGTAGCAGTAAGTGGGGCAGAATATCGTTGGTCCGTGATTTCAGGGTGTGAGTCTCACACGGATTATCGGGCCGTCCATCGAATAACTTTAATAAATTGTTTTTAATCAAACCGGAAAAATTTCGTCTGATTTTTCGATCGGCCACCCGAAGACCGCTCCTTAGTCGGAAGGAAAGAATGCATTTGAGGAAAAAAATAGAATATTGGGCTCGGACCTAAGGCCGTCAGCTTGACAGAAAGCTATCCGGATAGGGAAAGCGGATCATTTGAGTTGGACGATGAGAACTCATCATAGGTGATGTAAGAATCAGTTGGCGGAGTGATCCGACGCGGAGTAAACGCTGTAGCTTCGCCGCATTTGCGGCAAACTGCTCGATTTAAACTTCAGGTTCAAGTCAAACGATCAATCGCGCGCTGCATCAACGCCGCGATGTCCAAGCCCTGGGGGCAGACGCGTTGGGCCGCGGAGAAGTCCTGCGACAGCAGGCGCCCAGGCTCAGCGGGGAGAACACGGGCCAGGGTCTCACGCGCGCGCTCGGGTTCACCATGGCTTTCCAGATACATCAGGCTTCGCATTACGTCTCCGATCGGCACCCATTCGGCCATGGTTTGCTCACAGATTTCACTGCACCCGGCGCAATACACGCTGCGGGTTGCATCCGCGTGTCGCTCCAACTCTATTCGGTCCCTGTTGGAGAGCGCGGATTTATTCATGGCTGCAGCCGCATTCGCCAGCATGATGGTAGTGTTTGGCATGTGGGAGCAGATCGAGGCAATTCGACTATCTTCCCAGACAGACTTGAGTTTGGCCTGGTGCTCTGAAAACCCTTTGTCCAGAAAATACCGCCCAAGTCTGTCGTCAGCTTCGGGAATGGATTCCCCCGGTCCGCCGCCCATTGTTTTCATGGCGGTCAGCCCGATACCGGCCCGGTGACAGGCTTCTACCGCTGCTACCATCTCCGGCATTTGCATTATGCGGTAATTATAAGTAAACATTACTCCGTCCACCCAGTTTAGCGTGGCGGCATGGTGCAGCTGATCGACCATGTTGGTGTGCGCCGAAAATCCGAAGAACCTGATTTTGCCGGCCGCTTTGGCCGTTTTGGCCCAACGCTGGACTTCGGGCAGGTCCCATTCCCGGGTGTACCTGACCATGTGCATCAGATACAGATCGATATAGTCGGTTTTAAGGTTCTTCAAACTGGCTTCGAGCGCGATATCCCGCATCATGATGCTGCGCGCCTCAGTTTTGGTTACCAGAAATATGTTCCCTCGCGTTTCCGGGCGCCGGGTTAAAAATCTGCCGATGCCCTCTTCACTTTTGCCCCCGCTGTATGAGTCCGCCGTGTCCCAGTATGTGATACCAAGCTTGTAGGCCTGTTCGAGGAGCAGCTGATTGCTGCGAAAGTCAATGATTCCACCCAGCGACAGGGACGATACATCGACTCCGGTTTGGCCGAAAGGTCGCATTGGCATACTGATTCCGGCGGGTATGGTCGAAGCTGCGCCAGTTGCCGCATGGGATCCGACCAGCGCCGTGCCGGCACCCGCTACTGCCAGCGATTTGAGAAACTCCCTTCTAGATTGCAAGCTCTTAATTGTGGACATTTTGTCACTCCCTGGGCCGGTCAAGCCGGCTTTAGCGCGACGATGATCCAGTCACCGTGATTGCTCTGACACGTATTTCCTGCAGGATCGGGAAATTGAAAATAAAATTCTCCACGAGGCGTTAACTATCGATGCAATTTATTTTTGTCAACTATTAACCCGGCGACCAATTACGTCATTCCCCGTAAAGGACAACGGGAAATCCAGCCTATGCCTCAATTTTACTGGATTCCCGCCTTCCCGGGAATGACCGGAGGATAAGTAAAAGTGGAAACGGACATCGCTCACGTTGCCTATTTCGACTTTAAAGTTGCCGGGTCTGCTAACCTGGAGCAGAGCAACCTTCCATCATCGCGGCGGTCAGTGCGGCAGCCAAGCTGATTCGCCGCGCCGGATATCCGGTCGAATGATCTGCAAACACTGGCACAACTGATGACTTTCAATCAGGGCCCACTCGATGCCACGACGGAGCCGGCATTCCACACCGGACCTTTTTCCTTTTGACGATGCCAGGCGGCTAATGATGAAAAAAGGATTCAGACACAAGCGGGCTGCGGCCCTTGGATTGGTCCAACAGCTATTGCATTCACCCCTTTACCTGCTTATTATGACAATACCGGTTTTTCGAAAATTACCAATCGGCGCCTGACCAATGGGATTGGCGCGCTGCATCTGGCCGTGAAGCAGGCTGCTGTATTCTCGCCGCTCCCGGCTGCCGGTCAGATGATCTGGAATTATGATTGTCTAATATGTGTTCGCTTACGAGGATTTTGCATGAAACTCAACTGGATGGAACGATGGTTCGTCAATAGCCCATTCAGGTTGGCCGCCCAGTATCTGGAAATAAAGTGGTTCAAAAAAACGCAGACCATGAAGACCGGTGCCGACGTCTTGGAGGTGGGATGCGGCAGAGGGGCCGGGGCCAAGCTCATTATCGATAATTTTAAACCCGCCCGTCTTTACCTGCTGGATTTGGACGTTCTGATGATCGACAAGGCTCGCACGTACCTATCGGACGCTAAGGATGAAAACATTCTTTTTGGTGTGGCAAATGCAAACTCACTGCCTTTCGAAGACGACTCCCTGGATGCGGTATTCGGATTTGGATTTTTGCACCATGTCCTTGACTGGCGCCATGGTCTACATGAAATCACCAGGGTATTAAAGAAAGGTGGCGCCTATTATCTCCTGGAATTTTACCCGGAACTGTATCAGAATTTTATTACCAAACGTCTTCTCGTACACCCCGAATACGACCGGTTTAAAAGCAAAGATCTACACGATGCGTTTGCAGATCTAAATCTGACCCTGATAAAGGCGCTCGAATCAAAGTATTTGGGAATTCTGGGAATAGCCGTGAATGATTAGTCTTCCAAGAATTCAAACCGAAATGATTCGGCTAGACTGCGATCCACCTCCTTATCCACGGCGGATAAATCGCCAAAAAGGACTAAACCCGATATTTTGTCTGCGATATACCTCAGCCCCGTTGTTCGAGGTCATAATGATGATCATGGATCTGCAGGAGATATTCTCGCCGGCACCGTTGATAAAGGCCCCCTCGTCGATCAGCTGCAGAAAGCGATCGTGAACCTTGGGGTGCGCTTTTTCAAATTCATCTAACAATCATTGAAGTTAATAATTTCTTCTTTCCACAGAAAAAAGAATTAGAAATACAAGAAGCCAGGGTTGACACTGATTCAAATAGGTGGTACCGAATTATTCAACAGTTCGGCCATGGGGAAAATCAGGCGAAGCCATGTTATCCCCTAACCAACCGCGACTGCTGATGATAATGTTTACCGATTTTCTGTGGCTCGCCATAACCATAAAGGAGGAGCTATGGCAATATTGGGAAAGCTTTTTGGCGGCAAACGCGATTATCCCTCACTTGATCCTTCAGACCCGGCTGCCACGCAGTTAGATTCCGTAAGACCCCCACTCGAAAAATTGGCAGGCGAGACCAGCGATCCACTCGAAGTCGTACCGGCAGAAGATTCAGTTTATATCTTCATCGGGAAGCCTCCCAAGAAATTTGGGGTTGCCTGGATCGAAGGTCGCGACAAAATCGTCAACTTCAAATCTTTGGTAGAAGAAAAAGGCATTTCAGAGACCAGCCTCAATCACCTGAGCCAGGAACTTCGAAAGGCCTACATTGCGCACCAGGACCAACCCCGGTACACGACGACGATCAGCAATCGTGAAGTCGTGGTTATCCCTTCAGATTCGCTGTTGAGCAATTTAAAAGGTGTGATAAAGGAAACGGTCGGCTAAATTTCAGGACCACTGCAAGAAAATCGGATTGACAATATGTTCTATATGGGCAGGCAGCAGCACGGGGCGGACAGACACGATTACGCTTTAAGCGGCTGCAGACCACGGATGCATTCGCGATCCAGGCGGCGGTACGCGGCGGCAGTACCGGCATAAAATTACCAATGAATCTGGCTAACAAAGGGCACGTTCAGGCGGAACGCGCCCTTTCTTCTTCGGACGCCTATGATCATTTCAACATTTTATGGTACAACTGGATTAAGTGCCCTGCAGGTGAAGGCCTCCGACTCCTATAAAAATCCGATGATAAACTATGGAGGTAACCATGACTAACAGCAAATCAACTAAATCCGAAGATCAATCCGATCTGCAGGAGAGTTACAGCCACGGCTATGATTCTAAATTTGTCGATTATCTCGAAGGGCGGAAAATTACCAGCGACGCGGCCTTTTTCCTACCGAACCTAAAAGCAGGTATGAGCCTGCTCGATTGCGGCTGCGGCCCCGGTTCCATAACAATTGATCTGGCCGAATTTCTCGCACCTGGCGTAGTGACCGGTATCGATATTGCCAGCAATCAGATTGAAATTGCCCGGGCTCGAGCTTCTGAGAAGGGAGTTTCCAACCTGGACCTAAAAGTCGGCAACATTTACCATCTGCCATTTGGTGACAACTCATTCGATGCTGCTTTTGCCCATACGGTTCTGCAGCATTTACGGGAGCCGGTAAAGGCACTGAAGGAAATCCAACGAGTATTGAAACCAGGTGGCGTTATTGGGGTGCGCGAAGAGGATACTGACGGAGTAATCTTCTCCCCGTCCAATACCAGACTATATGATTGTTGGAAGCTATACATCAGGTCCTGGCGTTACAATGGCGGGGATCCATTTATTGCGAGGCGGCACCGTGGCGTGCTGCACGAAGCGGGATTTACCAATGTTAAAGCATCGGCATCTGTCGAAACTTATGGAACGCCGGAAGCGACCAAGGAATTTGGAGAAGTAATGGCACGATACATGTCCTCCCATCTTCAAACGGCAATAAATCAAGGTTGGATCGACCCCCAAAAAGTTGACGAATTCGCTCATGAATGGAGATCGTGGGGCAGGCATCCGGATGCTTTTCTGGCGATACTGCGCTGTGAAGCAGTCGGTTGGAAGAAACCCCCAAAATCGTATTAGTAACGAACATTAATGAACTGCCACGCGGTAAGCCGCGGAGTATCAAAGTACGATAAATCCTATTCAAATGCAGTCCCGCTGAACTGAAGCGGGACGGGGAATTAAACCCGGCAGATTTCGCTGGCGCCTCAACACGTGTATTGAAATCTGTGTAATCTGCGTAATCTGTGGATTAAAGTTTCGAAAGTATTCATCGTTGCAGAAGTATCGAAATCGGGATATGTAAAAGAAATCTGATCAAAGCTAGAAAAACATCGACAATTTGTCTATTTCAAAAATCAGAAACCTTTCATTCTGAAAAGTTGTGGCGCCCGCTAAAAAAAAACCAGGTGTCGCCCCCTGGTTGGGTAATTGCTAGCAGCTATTTTCAAACCCAAGGAGACATTATGTATGATTTCATGCTTTCCCCGGTGGAACAGGAACTGAAGCTTGACGTGCGTCGGTTTGTTCGCGAGGAAATTAGCAGTGAATTCTTGCGAAAAATGGACAACAACGAGATTACCTATCCAAGAGAATTTGTGCAAAAATTGGCCGCAAAGGGCTTATTCGGCATTCGATTTCCCAAGCAGTACGGCGGCCGTGAAATGAGTTGGGTGGCCGAGGTTGCCGCCGGTGAAGAGATCGGATGTCTCGGCATGGCCTTGGGGTGTGCATTTGTCATGCCGTCCATCGTGGGGGAAGCTTTGAATGTATTTGGGATTGGAGCGCAAAAGGAAAAATACCTAAAGCCTTATCTAGAAGGAAAGCTGGTGGCGGCCGAAGCCCTGACCGAACCGCGAGGCGGATCCGATTTCTTTGGCGCCATGACCCGGGCCGAACTAAGAGGGGATCATTTCATTTTAAACGGCATGAAACGATTTGTGGTCGGTGCTGAAGGCGCTGACTTTTTTCTGGTCTATTGCAAAACCAATTTTGACCCCAATGCCCATAAATATGGCCGCCTCAGCCTGCTGATCGTTGAAAAAGGGCCCGGCGTCGAGACTGAGTACCTTTACGGCCTGATGGGTTGCCGGGGAGGCGGCACCGGCCGACTGGTCTTTCGGGATGTAAAGGTGCCCCAAGAAAATCTGGTGGGTGAACTGCATGGGGGCGCGCTCTGCTTTAACCAGATGATGATCCCCGAGCGCCTGACATCTGCAGCCGGATGTCTGGGTGTATGGGGCGCCCTGGACCTGGCGGTTCGATATTCAAACAAAAGAAGGGCGTTTGGTAAAAAAATCCGAAAATATCAGGCGGTCAATTCCAAGATCGCCGATTCCATCACCCAGCTCGATGCGGCGCGGAGCCTCTGCTATATGGCGGCCAGAGCGGTCGATGAAAATTACCCCCAGGTCCGGCGCATCGTCAGCGAAGCCAAACGATTCACCACCGAAATCGCCTGGAATGTTGTCAACAATGCCATGCAGGTCATGGGCGGAATTGGATATACCGACGTCTATCCCCTTGAACGAGCGCTCAGAGACACGCGTTTGGGTATGATATGGACCGGCACCAGCGAAATCATGAACCTGTTGATTCAGCATGAATACTACGGCCAGGTGCTCGACCCCGCTTATGATCGTCGCATGATGGAAAACGACGCGATGAATCCCGACAGCTCGGAACGCTGTTTTACGGATGACGACATGCAGCTTGTTTTTGGAGAAGGCATATAAAGGGATTTTCTGATGTCCCAACCGCTGATATCGAGCTCCTGATCAACCGGAATTTCGATGACATCTTTTCTATTGGCGATGCTCATGTACCAATCGACAGGGTGCGCATAGATAAAACGAACATCATAATCGCTGTCCTTGGATGCAAAATCCCATGCTCGGCTGCCGGACTCACAGGCATAAATAATTTTCACCCCGTGCGTGTTTTCAATATTACCTAACTCTTTTAATATTCGATTTTTCAAATCACAAATCAAAAATCAGCGACCACCCGCTCATCCGGGGGTATGCGAAAGGACCCTCGAAGGGGCCGCCCTAACGCTCGACTTGTAGCCGCTGATTTATTATGAGAATAACTCACCTTCTACCACGTCACAGACAAACTGATCCCAGAATTTTCGATCAACAGTTTCCGGCAAGGTACTGTTTCGTGATAACTGCTCGACTTCTTCCATCAGTGATTCCAGTGCCGGGGCTACCTCGGTTAAATAGTCGAGCTCGCCTTGCTTTACTTTGATTAGAAATGGCGCGGTTTTCAATGGGAAGGCAATGTGGTTTTCAGTTAAAAGTTCTCGGGTTTGGTAGGCTGCCCGAAGTGCATGCGACACAGCCTTCCAATCGATGTTTTTATTTTCAGCCGCCAATCTCGCACGCCCCCCGTAGTCATTGTGGAACTTTTCGAGAATGGGAATGACATATCCAATGGTGGCCGATTCCTGAATGGATTTGCCGCAAACCTGATATTGTCGCATGCCGTTGGGATCCGGTGCAACGTCATAGCAGTGCTCTATTCTGGGCAAATCGTCCCAGATTTCCCTCATTTTCTTTTCAGGGTCTTCCTTTTTTAACAAATCCAATACTTGTAATGCAGCATTTATTCTTGACCCCTTGATCCCGTACTTGCTCGCCTGGCGACGGGCGTAATCGACAAAAGACTTAAGGTTTCTGGTATAGAATCGATGCCTGTTCTTAATTATTGCCTGCCAGATATGGGATGATTGCAAGATCATTTCATCAGGTGCGTGCAGCATATCCATTGCAACCGTTTGGCCGTCGCAGGCCAGTTTTATAAAATAATGCAATGAATATATTTCGACGTCTATGTCATTTTTTGTATTCCTGGATTCATTCTGCCCGGTTGAATGACTGTGGCTTTTGGGAATACGACCTAACAACACATCTTTTTTTTCCGGCATAAAAATGCCCTTGTAATCAATATCGGAGTCCGATGTTGCGGTCCCGTACAGGTGAGCACCAAATTTCATTTTAACGATCAGATTCATCAATAATCCCTGTTACCCATTCCATATCTCGATTTCCCACTTGTTCCGATCGTATTCCCGCACTGCAATTTCAACATCAAGAAACAGTTTGACAACATCAATATTGGTTGTCGTGTGCTGGGTGGGTGAAAGGGTTCTGAATTTCCCCCCGCCCGCCAATGCCATTGGTACCAGCAGTTGATCGGCAAGGTACCGGCCAACCGGAACAGTTTGGGCCAGGTATTCCTGGGCTGACCTTACTGCCCGTGCGGCAACTTTTTCGGCCGCGATGCCCTTTTCACCAAACCCGGTGAATACTTCGGTAATATGTTCACTTTCAACCTCAACAATCAGAATGTTGCCGGGTCCCTGGGAATTTTCCACTTCAACGGCTTTAAGCCGATCGCGGTCCCATCCAAGCATTTCATTAACAACCTTCAGCTCCCTGTTGGCGATTTTAACCGGCAAATTGGCCACAGATGCGCGAGCATTTTGTTGAATAATATCCCCTCGCTCAAGTAAATCAAAACGGTTAAGATCGGCCGGTTTAATCGACACCCGGAATCGGCCTCCGCCTGCGGGATAAAAACCGGGCTTTTCCAGCACGGCTTCAACTCTGGGCCCCATCCGATTGACAAGCGGAAGAAAGGCCTTTTCAAGAAAGTCAAAGGGTGGGGCAAAGGGATTGTGCGTACCCCCTTCCAGCACAATTTCGGACGATTCGCCGGCAATGATAAGCGCCGGCAGGATGGTCTGAAAAACCAGGGTGCAGCTTCCAGCGGATCCGACTGCAAAATGGAAATTCCCCGGCCGGATCATTTTGGGTTCAAATGTAAAGGCCTGCGAGCCGATGCGGTTGCCTGCTATTTCTGCCCGGCCAACCTCGGCCGCCGCATTTACGGCCGTTAGATGCTGCCGCATGAGCCCCGGTTTTCTGCGGCCGGCCCGGATGCTGTGTATTGAAAACGGTTTTCCTGTAACTAAAGAAAGCGCCAGGGACGTCCGCAGGATCTGACCGCCGCCTTCGCCATGTGATCCGTCAATGGTAATCATTCTCATATCTCCTGATTATGGCCTTTTTACTCCAGCTTGAGGCCTGCCCCGCTTGGTGCTGAGTGAGCAATTCCGATGGATGGACCATAGAAAATACATTACAGTAAATTTGAATCAAAGCACTTGGCGGGGCAAATCCTCATTAGTTAAAGATTATAGTAAGTTTACAACCCGATCGGCAAGTCCCTTTTCACCGAGCACGACGTTAAGCTTGGAATTTCCAGCGATTTTCTCAAGAACGTCCAGCTCACGCAGGCGCATCAATGTCGGGTTGCTGTCCAGAAGCTTGGCGGTATTGGCCTGGCTGCGCATTGCCGCAGTCTCTTCCCGACGCATGATCAGGTTGGCATCTGCCGCTTTCCGGGCCTCGATGACTTTATTCATCATGTCTTTCATGTCACCGGGCAAAATTACATCCCGGATCCCGATGGACAACACATCGATGCCGAATGCTGCGGCACGGTCCTTTATGATGTCCTCAAGATCTTCCGCCACCTTCTCTTTGTCGCTCAGAAGCGTGTCCAGATCAAAAGTGCCCACTACCGCTCTCAAGGCAAGCTGAGCCTCACGATAAACGGCCTGCTTGCTGTCATCCACAACAGAAACGGATTTGAGCGCATCGACAACCCGGTAAGTGATCACGGAATTCAGTCGCAGGGTAACCTTATCGGATGTCATGATTTCCTGGCCGGACACGTCGAGCACCGTCTCGCGCAGGTCAACATGGTAGAATTTTACTTTTCCCATGTTTTTCCAGAACAAATAGCGTCCCGGGCCGAGCGTCTCGACATAGGCGCCGTCTTGAAAGTAAACACCGGCGCATCCCGGCTCCACAGTAGATATATTCAGTTCATTGTCTACATTTTCGGATTTGGCGATCCGGTTTAAGTCTTCGTGCGCAAAGCGCACCTGACGTGCGTCGATCAGATCGACCTGAACATCACGGACTTTGGTCCACAGGGCATATAATCCCGGGCCCAGTACCGTTTCAAATCTTCCATCGACCCAAACCAGTGCCCGTTGATCGTCTTTTAGGTCCACGACCGTTGCTTGCTCCTCCAGGGCACCGGATTTGACGATCATATCCAGGTCTTCATGCAAGATCCAGGGTGCGCGCTGGGAGACGACGTCTACGTTAACTTTGAACAGCGGATCGACAAACCAGTAGCGCCCTGCGTCCAGGATTCCCTGAAATTCGCCATCCCGGAAGTAAAGACCTTTCTCATAAGATCGAATTTTTACTGTTTTAATTAAGAACATTATGCTCTCCTTTCCCCTGATGCTGCCGGCGGGTCATGGTTATAAATGCGCCGGGTGGAAACCGTCGGGAAGCAAGCCGACATCTTGCCACACTCAACACGCGGAGCGCTGTTTAAGCTTCGCCGGTCCTTCAGGCAGCCCTGCATTTGATCGAATCCGTTATAAATCCCATCTTCTTCCGGGTTTTATAATCGGATACCTGTCATGCTGCCGGCCTGAATTCTCAGATGAAGCGGTATCCACGCGCTGCAGGGCGAATTGCAAGTGCTGTCTAACCCGAACATCAGCTTTTGACGTTGACCGATGCCATCCCTTTAGAAACCGGATTCGCATTCAGGCCAGCCGATTCCGGCTGAGGGTTCGGGTAAAACCGGTCGAATACCGGCTCGCTCCCCTCGGGCCTTTTAGGTGATCGTTACCGCGATCGTGGGGGTCTTAACCCTCATTGGAGCAGGAATCGAACCTGCAACATCCGTGGTCTCAACACGGTGCTCTACCTTTTGAGCTATCCTGGTCTGATACCTAACCTCGTTAGATTCCATGTTCGATACACACGACATTGACAGCAAGATCGTAAAAAACTATCACGTTCTTTGGCGAATGAAGTGCGTCGCTGGCCCGGCGGATATCAGCTTTTTAAAGAACGATAGCCGCCTGATAGAGCAACTGGCATGCCATTTATCCAATAAAAATCACAAATCAGAAGTATGGCTTTGAAATTATTTAACATAATATTTTAGTGGCTTTTTTTTTGCATTTGACTTACAAAATTATATCCATTATATTGTTTATAATATTATATAAAGTAGTAGAGAAATATATATGAAGAAATTAGTTGTCATCGGGCTGCTCGGGCCAACCCTGGATATGGGGAAACGGTCAAAAAGATGGGAACGATGGCGCCCAACGGTGGCGCTGTGCCAGCACGAGGATTTGCTGGTAAACCGTTTCGAGCTGCTCTATCAGAAAAGGTTCAAATCCCTCCAGGATCGTGTTGTCAAAGACATACAACATATCTCTCCGGAAACTGAAGTCGTCTCACATGCGGTTGACTTTCGGGATCCCTGGGACCTTGAAGAAGTCTACGGAGCTTTGCATGATTTCGCAAAGGACTATGCCTTCGACCCGGACAACGAAGAATACCTTGTTCACATAACAACGGGAACCCATGTTGCGCAAATATGTCTTTACCTGCTCACCGAATCAAATTACCTCCCGGCCAAGCTGATTCAAACCAGCCCTACTCCAGGCAAGAATAAAGCTCAGGATGTCAGCGGCGAATATCGAATCATCGACCTTGATCTTTCGAAATACGACCGGATTGCCATGCGTTTCAGACAGGAAATGGATGATGATATTACCTTTTTAAAATCCGGCATCGAAACCCGCAACGAAGCGTTCAATGCCTTGATTGAGCGGATTGAACAGGTTGCCGTAAATTCAACAGATCCGGTTCTGATCACAGGGCCAACGGGGGCGGGAAAATCAAATCTTGCCAGGCGTATATATGAGCTGAAAAAGTCGAGACGACAGCTAAAAGGTGATTTTATAGAAATCAATTGTGCGACCCTGCGGGGCGATGCTGCCATGTCAGCCCTGTTCGGACATAAGAAAGGCGCGTTTACCGGGGCCGCCCGGGACCGTGACGGGCTTCTGCGGGCCGCCGACCAAGGGATGCTGTTTCTGGATGAGGTCGGCGAACTCGGCTTGGATGAGCAGTCAATGCTGCTGCGCGCGATTGAAGAAAAAAAATTTCTTCCTTTGGGCTCCGACGAAGAAACTGAAAGTGATTTTCAGCTCATCTGCGGCACGAACCGCGACCTTAGTGCTATTGTGGCCAACAGTTGTTTCCGTGAAGATCTGCTCTGTCGCATAAATCTATGGACATTTCACATGCCGGGTCTTGCGCAAAGGCCGGAGGATATTGAACCCAACCTGAAATATGAGTTGGAGCGATATGCGGAGAAAAACAATGTCCATGTTACCTTTAATAAGGAGGCCCGAAAACAGTTCCTCGCGTTTGCGACTTCTTCTGATGCGCTATGGTCGGGTAATTTCAGAGATCTTAACGGGGCAGTGACCCGCATGTCCACCCTGGCCCCGGGTGGCCGAATTACCAAAGAAGTTGTTCAGGAGGAAATTTCGAGATTAAAGCTGATGTGGCGAGCTAAGGCGACAGAAAACTACAATGAGATCCTGGATGACGTGATTGGGCCACAAAGAGCCGAGGAGCTTGATCGTTTTGAGAAAGTTCAGCTGGCTGATGTTCTTGAAGTATGCAAAGACTCTAGGAGTATGTCGGAAGCCGGTCGAAAGGTTTTTGCAGTTTCCCGCACAAAGAAACGAAAAACCAATGATGCAGATCGCCTTCGAAAATACTTATCACGTTACGATATTAAATGGGGTGAATTGTAAGCTCTCCCCAATTTATGAATTTTAAGAGGCCCTCTTCGGCGCCTAGCGGCTTTTTTCTGACAACATGTTGTAAGAAACTGAAGGTTTCGGGTGTCAGTGTTCAGGTGTCAGGTTTTTGCACCTCTTTTCCCTGACACCCGAAACCTGACACCTGAAACCTAAAACCAATGAACTGCGCTATTGCTGCCCGCAGGGGTCATTTTTTCCGAGTGTCGTTTCGAAAAAAACCTAGTATCTATTTTTGGTGTGATTTTCATATTTGGCAGTAATCGCAAATAGCGGCTATCAATTAATCTGACTTCGGCAGCGGCCTCAGTTTTTCGTATGGTGCGTCAAGCTCGATCCCGAAATCGTTTTTCAGAACATCAAGATACACTGGCCCTTTTGCGATTTCCTGAATGCTTTCAGTTCCGGCAATAATCGTTTTCAGGGTGTTGTTGAATAGCGTCACGACTCCCTTTTCCACAGGCAGCGCAGCGACGCGGGCCAGAACGAAGAGAGATTTGGGATGGGTAGAAGTATAGTGATTACCATACTCGATGTCGGCTGGAAACACAGGGCTCAAATCGAAACTGTAAAGATCGAACCATTTATCATCCTTTTCAGTTTGCAGCATAATACCGAAAGGATCTGCGTTCACCAGGCGAACTATCTGTTCGTCGTGGTGTATGGGGTGATTTAATTCCAATGGAATCGGCTCGCGTGGGGTATCTGCCCCGAATCCAACGTCGGCAATCCATTGCTCCTCATCAATGGTTATAAGTTCAATCTGGTGTCCCCGACCGCTGGGAGTACCCGTAACATGGACCCGGGCAAGCAAGGGACGGACCTCGAAACCAAAAGCCTTAAGGGCCATTAGAAACAATCCATTCAATTCAAAGCAGTATCCCCCGCGCCTGCGGTGCACCAGTTTTTCAAAGATTGCTTCTTGCGAAATGTCGACACCGCGTCCCAAATGAATGTCGAAATTTTCAAAAGAAATGTTATAAAGCTGCGCATGATGCAACGCTTTCAGTGTCTCCCACGTCGCTGTAATATCTCCAGCATAGTTGATTCGTTGAAGGTAGGCTTTGCGATCAAAATTGAATGATTTCATGGGGTTCCTGCTTACCGTTTAAATCTCTATCAATAAAATTCTAAATTTTTCCAATGATGTAATTACTCAACCATCCTTCAGTTCGAAACCCTGCCCTAAAGGCGCTCTACCGATGCCCGGCCAGATGCGCAACACGCCCAAAAGCCCTCTGATCAGAATCCAGAGCGCAATGATCAGCCAAATCCGCGTCAGGCTCGAGGGCTGGCTCAAATCCAGCAGGTATAGGGCAATGATACCACTGCCCGTGGCCAACACGACCACTTTGCTTAGGAAGTGAAAATCACCGGTACCCCAGTGAATCCCGTCTGTGGCAAACGAAAGGGCGCAGATCGGCTGGGCGGCGGCGGCCACCAGCCAAGCCGGCATGAACAGGGTCAGGGCTGAGGCCGGGACCAAAAGTCCGGCCGCCAATGATCGGCCGGACACCATAACCAGGGCCAATAACGTTCCGGCCGCCAGGCTCCAGGCGCATGTCAGGTAAGCAACCTTTCGCGCCTGATCAACCTGACGGGATCCAATGAAATAGCCGACCAGACTCTGGGCGGTCACGGCAAACGCATCCAGAAAATAATTGCCGAATAACCATACCTGTCGGATCGCCTGATGGGCGGCACCTGCTTCCGGTCCGCTTTGCGTTGCGGCCCGGGTCGCCAGCATTAGAAATAAGGTCAAAAGGCCGGTCCGCACAAACAATTCCCACCCAATCTGCAGTAATTTTGTTGCTTCGCCCATTCGCAGGCGGTCCGGCAGTCCGAGCCGCTTGTAGACCACAATTCCCGCTCCGACAGCTCCCAGCCACTGACTGGCGGCACTCGCGGCAGCGGCACCGGCAACGCCCAAGGGCGGAATCGGTCCCCAGCCGAAAATCAACACGGCGTCCAACAGGATGTTCAGAATGTTTACCCCGACGGCGATCCAGAGCGGCGACCGCATGTCCTGCAGGCCACGCAGGCAGCCGAATGCCGCAATGGTGGCCAGTACGGCCGGTGCACCGACCAGCCGGATCTGGATATAGTCGGTGGCCATGCGATGAACGTCGGCAGTTGCTCCCATAAGCCCTGCGACGGGTGACGCCGCAAAAATGCCGGCGACCGCCAGCAAGATGCCGCAAACCAATCCCATACCATATGCCAAACTGCCCATGCGGGCAGCCTGTAATTGATCCTGACGGCCCAAGGCATAAGATAATTCGGTTTGGGTACCGATGCCGAGAAAGTTGAATATCCAGAATATGCCCGACAACGTCATGGTGCCCACCCCGAGCGCGGCCAGCGGTGCGGCGCCGAGCCTCGCCACGAACGCCGTATCGACAAGCCCCGTAATCGGTTCGGCCATCAGGGACAGCAAGACGGGCAGCGCCAGGCTCAGCAGCGTGCGATGGGGGCTGACTAAAAAGGGATGTTCGGCGGTATTGGCAGTGTTTCGCATCGGCAAGTCTTTAAAAGTTAAATTTAGTCCTGTCAATGGAAATTGCCTGGAGAATTTATGAACGCATGGGATTTGTCAGATCGCCGGACTTGGATTTTGACCAGGGGGAATTATCGGATTATGGGTTTCGATTTAAAATGCCGTTGATAAAAAGCAATTCAAAATTTGCTAGAAATAGTTGAAAAATTTCCGAAATATATATAAATTCAAAATGCTTCTTATCTCGGTGTCAAATAACTTTCAACTGTGGCTTCCCGGGTTGCCGTTATTTTATCCGGTACTGTCTTCCTCGATTAGATTGAACAGTCCGTTGTTAAAAGATGCACGAGCATCCGAGAAGCCACTGACAGAAATTTAATATTTCATACCGCAGATTCAAGGGGGGTAAACTATGTATCCTGCAGCTAAATAGACAGTATTTTGTCTGCTTTTAGTTCGGCCGAATACAAAAACCGTAAATTATCCCGCAGATGGAATTAACCCTTGCCCCCCCGAATTCGTGCAAAATTCAGGTTAGATCCTCCGAAAATCACTGACACGATCAGCCCCCCCATGCTGGGCTCACTAATCGAGCCCCATTTTTTGATAGGTATAATTTTTGTAATGCGGCAGCATGTCGAAAAAGTGGGCATCGAAAACCGGTTTATTGTCTGCTCCAAGGCTGACCTGGCCGCTTTGCCCCAAAGGCCACCGGCTATAGCCAACCGCTCCTTCAGGCCGCAGTTCCACGATTTGAATGTAAGTGCCGACATTATTGTCCCACATCTCTGCCACAGGTCCGAACATATTATGCTTAAATATGATTTTAGACCGAGGAGCCTGCCATGAGACAGGATTTTCGTTTTTGAATTTCTCTTTTAAAATCCCGGCGGTCTCCAAAAGGGTCTTCAGGAATATGTCATCCACGGTTTCTATATCTTGTGTGTTGGTGTTGTCAAAATAATTTCGAGAAACCGGCAGTGTTGAGATCGGACCATCGATGCAGCGCAAAAAGAGATTGAATAAGCTGCTGCGCACCAGCTTGAAGTCTTCGATTCCGGCAAATTCATCTTCGAAGGTTGCCTTGAGTGCTCTGGGCAGCCACTCTAGAAAAATGGTGTGACCGGCCTGAAAGCGATCATCCTTGACCACATCCATTACGGATCTGCCGTCCCAGGCGGCCAAAACCTGAAGCATTTTGTTAAGCAATGGCTCGTCCGTCGCACCAGCCGCTTTGACAGCCCTTGACATGGACGGCAGAAAATCCTTGCAGAGGATCCCGTAGGCGTTGTGCTGCGGATAGTAGGTTCCGGCGCCACCGGCATATTTCATAAGTTCCTGATTGGCCTTCAGATCCATGTTCTTCGCATCGCTTAGCGCCCGCAAGAGCCATAAAGCTCTGTGATGCCGGCCGAATTGATAGTCGGGATTTTCACCATCCGGGTTGCGGGTATCCGGAGACGCTTTGTTATTCCAGCCGGTTACAAAACCCTTGGCTGGATTAATAACGCTGGCGTTCGGCAAATAGCGGCCGGTCCATTCCGCTTGCCCCGTGCCGGGGAGTGGCAATCGTGGATCGTATCCTTCAGGCCGTTCCGGATTCAGCCCGGTGTGCCAGTAGCCGATATTACCGTGAATATCCGCATAGGAAGTATGCAGGGATGTCATGATTAGCGCCGCCCCTTCAGCGAACTCCGATGTGTTTTTAGCCGTCATCATCTTCAACCAGCCGTCGCTGGAAAGGGCTTCTATTTTCCAATGGGCGATTTTTTTTGAATACACTTTATCGCCTACAGCTGTCATCGGGTCAAAGGGAAAAGGAGAGAATACCGGGCCGTGCACGGTTCTGTAGATCGCAATTTCTTTGACCTCTCCACCGGCTACTTTAATCTTCTCGATCCTTTTTTGCATCCGGAGCCATTTTCCGTTGAACAGATATTCCTCCTTGTTGAAAGGATTTAGAATTTCCTGGTACACGTCAACATTGTCACACATTCCAACCATGTGAGACCATGCAAGGAAGTGATTGTGGCCGATGGGTACGGCAAAATGGGAAACGTCATGCCCACAACATCGAACCGGCCGCCTTTGAGCGCCACTTCATTAATGATGGTCGGAACCGAGTGACGCATCTGGGGTTGTCCCACTAATATGGGATACCCCGTTCCGGTTAGCTGAGGGGATAGTGTCCACGTATTGCTCCCCAGTTTTATCGGCGCCCCTACCCTTTGGGCTTCATCAAACGCCATTTTCGCGAGATATTTTTCTTTCTTGGTCCACTGAGCAATAGCAGTGTCTTCGGCTAAATATGTTGGAATACCCGCGGTGGCGCTTCTCCGTGGAACGAAATTTTCACCAATAGTCTCTACCATGTAGGTAGGAGCCGCTGGGTCATTTATCCAACGCCAGTCATTGAAGGCCTCCCAGCCCTCTTTTTTACCAAAACGCGCGGTCAATATTTGTAAAGCATTCAGATTTTTCATTTCAGAACCGCCGATCATTCCAAACCGCCTCAATAAGCTCTTCCAAAATGCCAGGATATCAGAGGCCACGAAGTGTTGGGGCTTCAGTTTGAGGGCCAAATACTCCATTGGCATGATTTTCGGTTCTGCCAAGACTTCGTCGACCCGGCGATTTATCCCTTTCAAATAAGCCGTAAACAAGTTCCGGGTATCGGCGGAATGCTGCGCAAACATGGCACGGTATTCATCTTCAGTGTAGTTCATCAGCCGGTTTTGCATGTCCGATGGTACGAGGTTGGGGCCGAAAATTTCGGCCAAGGTCCCCTTCCCCCAGCGTCTGTTGATTTCCATTTGCCACAGGCGGTCCACGGCGGTGATATAACCGAATTCTTCAAAGAGCTCTTCTTCGGTGTCGGCTGTTATTGAAGGAATGCCGTATTGATCCCGCGCGACCGTCGCGCTGCCCCAAGCGATGCTGAACCCCATTACAATCAGAAGTACCAAGATGATGGAACTGGCAATCAGCTTCATGTCGAACCTCCTTTTCGAAAGACGGTTATAGGAAAATTGCTGCAACCAATATACGGTGGGCTGCCGGGCCGCGGACAGCAGCCGCCTGTTCCTCCTGCATAAGTCGGCTGCATTCGATGGCATGTATAGTGAGGATTGCTGTGAGCTTGGGTTTAAAACCTTCCGGCATCATCGATAGCCTCTTTTCAAGGTTTTAAATCTGATATTGCTTGGATATTAAGAGGAAAGAACTAATTCGTAAATATCTAAAAAGACCTTGGAGGTCAAGGGTAATCATCCGTCAATTACGAAAGAAGGCCGCTGCAGACATCGTAAAGCGCACGGAGTAAGGAATCCGAGCCCAGAGGGCCCGGCTTTAATTTCACTCCAGCTTCCAGCTCGGAAAGAGAAGTGGGGGTTTACCTTAGACTCCGAATGGAATAATGGAATGGTGGAATAATGGAATATTGGGTATCGAAAGCGGATGACGGTCTGATTTTATGAACTGATTCGTCCTATCCTTATAAGTATAGATCCCATTTCACTAAACCCAGAATTCCAACATTCCAGGATTCCATCATTCCGCTCTCGTTTGCAGAAGGATTCACGACATAGCCACTTGTCTCTGACCTGGTTCAGCTTCCTGCCCGCAGGCACTATAGCCCGGAGGGAGGACCAGGTTTTCTGCGACAATACAAATTGCACTTGACCTGATTTGTTTTTTTGGAGAAGATTCAAACCCTGCGGAACGTAAGCAGCGTTTAGGCCCTATAAGTTGAAATCACATCATGTTTGCGCAGAATTTATGCTATAACCGGATTGAAATTTTAGGAATGCTATCGATTTAAAAGACAGAGCGAAGCGATACAACAAATCTTAAATCTTCAATCTTCAATTCTGGCTTGCCCAGGCTGGGTTTCATTCGAAAATTTATTGATCAACACCGAACAAGCGTAGGGGGAACGATCCATGCGAACGAAAGAGGAATTAAAGCAGGCAATCTATGAAGCCGTCGATCGGCGAGGGGCGGAAATTGAAAAAATCGGGGATCAGATCATGGCAAACCCGGAGTTGGGATTTAAAGAGTTCAAAACGGCCGAACTGGTCGCGGACACCATGCGTACTTGCGCCATTCCCCACGAAACCGGTCTGGCCCTGACCGGCGTCAAAGGTGTCATCCAAGGCAAACATCCGGGGCCGACATTGGCGCTGATGGGAGAACTGGATTCTTTGCTGGTGGCAGACCACCCCCGGGCGGATTCGGAAACCGGCGCGGCCCACGCCTGCGGCCACAACGCCCAAATAGCCGGCTTGATGGGGGCCATGCTGGCGCTGAAGGATACCGGGGCCATGGCCGAACTTTGCGGCAACATCGTTATATTTGCCGTCCCGGCCGAGGAATACGTAGAGATCGAGTATCGCCTCAGCCTGAAAAGAGAAGGCAAATTGAGCTATTTAGGCGGCAAACCGGAGTTGATTAACCAGGGCCATTTCGATGGCGTCGATCTGGCGGCCATGATTCATACCCACGGCTCCCCGGAATTGAAAAAAGCGGCGGTCGTGGAATCATGCAACGGCTGCATCGTCAAACTCATTCGGTACCATGGTCTGGCCGCCCATGCCGGCAGTGCGCCCCACAAGGGCATCAATGCCTTGAATGCGGCCCACGTCGCACTGGCGGCCATCAATGCCCAGCGGGAGACATTTAAGGATGACGACACAATCCGCGTCCACCCGATCATCACCCGTGGCGGGGATCTGGTCAACGTGGTTCCGGCCGATGTGCGGTTGGAAACTTTCGTGCGCGGCAAAACCAATAAGGCGATCATGGATGCGAATATCAAGATCGACCGGGCCCTCAGGGCGGGCGCCCTGGCTATCGGCGCCCGGGTAGACATCGACACCCTGCCCGGATACATGCCGCTGCAAGATGATCGCAACATGCAATCGCTCTTCAAGCAAAACGCCCGAATTCTGTTCGGCGATGATGAATGCACCGAGGTGGGTCATCGTACCGGCTCTACGGATATGGGCGACATCAGCCATATCATGCCGGCGGTACATCCATCCATGGCCGGCGCATCCGGCATTTCCCACGGCAGCGACTATGTGATCGCCGACAAATCCATGGCTTACCTGGCACCGGCCAAAGTCCTGGCGTCCATGTCTGTGGACTTGCTCTACGGCAATGCCGAGAAGGCCAAAGAAATCATGGCCCGACATCAACCCATTATGAGCAAGGAAGAATACCTGTCGTATCAAAACCGGATTTTTCAAAAAGAAATTTACGACGGAGAGACCGGGACCGCTAAAATAACTGACGTTTAGAGACCAGCCCGCGATATGGTCATTCCAATCAACAGCCCGGTTACCCCTTTACACCCATTGGTACAGGTCCTATTATAACGGTATGGATGGTTCGCACAGCCGGACCGGGACGCTCCATCAGGAGGTCCGGCAGGCGAACACCTACAAAACTTTGACGCGTCCCCCTCCCGTCAGAAACCCATCCAAAACCTCGACTTTCACAGCCCTGAGGTAAATTCCTACCGGAGGTAAATAAATGTTCTCTCAAATCTATTCAATCAAAAAGGGACTGATTGTAGCAACGCTGCTGTTAATCTTGTTCCCGGCTCAATCATTGGCCGCGAGTATGAACCAACACGATTCACGCGCCCTCGAAGCCGATCCCCGATTGGCCCCGGGCCAGCTGGCGCCGGTGTTGGAGGGCCTCGGCGACCATCATCACCCAGTTACCACCAATTCTGAGCGGGCCCAGCTGTTCTTTGATCAGAGGCTCAAGCTCACCTATGGTTTCAATCACCAGGAGGCCCTGCGCAGTTTTAAAGAGGCGGCCCGGCTCGACCCGGACTGCGCCATGGCTTATTGGGGCTGGGCCCTGGTACTGGGCCCCAACTTGAACCTGCCCATGTCCGCTGAAGCGGCGGTTCAGGCACACGATGCAATTCAAATGGCGGTGGCCCGTAAAACTAAGGTCAGCCGACAGGAACAGGACTACATCGATGCCCTCGCCAAACGCTACGCCGCCGACCCGCCGGCCGATCGATCGAAGCTGGATGCCGCCTACGCCGAAGCCATGGGCGCATTGCATGCCAAATACCCTGATGACCTCGATGCCGCCACGCTTTATGCCGCGGCGCTGATGAACTTGTCTCCCTGGAATTACTGGACAATGGACGGTCGCCCCATGGCCAATACCAACGCAATTCTCAAAACGTTGGAAACGGTTATCGCACATGACCCGCACCATGAAGGAGCTCTGCATTACTACATTCACGCCGTGGAGCCGGTTGATGCCGGCCGCGGCGTCGCCGCAGCCGATGCCTTGCGGAATCTGGCGCCCGGCGCCGGCCATCTGGTGCACATGCCCAGCCACATCTACATGCAGGTCGGCCGCTATGAAGAATCTTACGCACTGAATGCCCGGGCCGCCAAGGCCGACGAAAATTACATCATCCAGTGTCGCGCCCAGGGAATCTATCCCTTGAACTACTACCCCCATAATGTTCACTTTCAGGCCTGGGCGGCGTTTATGTCGGGCAGGAGCGGGGCCGCTATCGATACTGCCCGCAAGGTAGCCTCCAAGGTACCCGGTGATCTTCATGGCAATGACTGGGCTCTGTACCAGACATTTTTAAGCATGCCCTTGTATGCCGGTGTCCGCTTCGGAAAATGGCAAGACATTCTGGCTGAACCCAAACCACCGGCCGGACTGCATCTCTGGACCGGCATCTGGCATTATGCCCGGGGGTCGGCCTATACCCATACCGGAAAATTAAATGAAGCCCGAAAAGAATTAAAAGCAATCGATGGTATCCTTGCCGATCCCACCATTATCGATGAGCCCATCGGTTTCGGCAACATTGGCATATTGCTGACCATCGCCCACGAAGTGCTTTCCGGGGAAATCGCAGCCGCCGATAAAGACTACACCATGGCCATTGCCCATCTGAGCAGGGCCACCCGACTCGAAGACAGCCTGATCTACAATGAACCGCCGGACTGGTACTATCCCGTGCGTCATACCCTGGGTGCGGTGCTGCTCGAAGCCGGCTACCCGAAAGAGGCCGAGGTAGTCTACTGGCAGGATTTGCGACGCTATCGGGACAATGGCTACTCCCTGTACGGCCTGTGGCAAAGCTTAAAAGCCCAGGGTCGTCATCCGGAAGCCGAGCAGACCGAAGCAAAATTCCGACAAGTTTGGGCCAAAGCCGATTTCAACCTGTCGTCTTCGCGGTTCTAGCAGGGCTCGTTTTTTGCTGCAGGAGATACATTAAGCAGATAAGTTGTTGAATGCGGGATCGAGTCCGCCCTGATGGGATTAACCATCTGGTCGACGGGATAGTGGAAAGTCCGAAATTGCGGCATTTCATTATCAAATGGTGGATTGCGGCCGCCAACAGTCGTTGAAGGCATTAATTAACCCGGCGACTAATTACGTCATTCCCCGTAAAGGACAACGGGATCTTTGACCGGCCACAGCAAAGCGGAGAGCCGTAATCCAGACAACACTTCAATATTACTGGATTCCTGCCTTCGCAGGAATGACCGGAAGATAACTAATAGATATTCTATTTTGCCGCCGGATTAAAACAACGGTGGGCACAGCCCACCCTACAAAAAATCGACTGAGATATATTAGCAAACAAGTTTGACACTGCTTTATAGCCTGTGCTATTCCATTCCTACCTTCGAATTGGCACTAATTGGCACTCTATATTGAACTCCAACCATATTTGCGCAGGAATTGTGACAAAGGGTGACAAATATAATAGATCCGCCGACCTGCGACGAGCTCAGTCGAGTCGAGGCGAACCATCAATATTCAATTTTCAATCTTCAATTCCCCGGTATAGCGGGATCTCCGCTACGCCGCGAACGGCTTTGCCGGTTTGGGGCAAAGTGCCACATTCACACTTTGAATGACGTCATATCGATATCAAGACCCGACTAAACCAACGATAAGGACCCTTCATGAAATATAGAAAATTCGGCAGCCTGAACTGGAACGTCTCTGTGCTGGGTTTCGGCGTCATGCGACTGCCTGTTGTCGACAATGATCCGGCCCGGATCGATGAATCCGAGGCCATAAAAATGATTCGACACGCCATCGATCAGGGCGTCAATTATCTCGATACGGCCTATACCTATCATGACGAGCAAAGTGAAATACTGGTCGGCAAGGCGCTGGGAAGCGGCTACCGCTCAAAGGTGAAAATAGCCACCAAACTGCCTTCGTGGCTGGTGGACAAGCCGGATGATTTTGACCGGTTTCTTGACAAGCAGCTTGTAAAGCTGCAGACAGACCATATCGATTTTTATCTGCTGCACGCCCTGAATTCAACCTACTGGCCTAAACTCAGGGATTGGGATGTTCTGAAATGGGCCGAAGGCGCGATTGCAGACGGCCGGATACGGCATCTGGGTTTTTCGTTTCACGACGAATTCGACCTATTCAAGGATATTGTCGATGCCTATGACGGCTGGAGCTTTTGCCAAATTCAATACAACTTCATGGACGTGGAATATCAGGCCGGCCTGAAAGGGCTGCAATATGCTGCCGACAAGGGACTTGCCGTCGTTGTCATGGAACCTTTGCGCGGCGGTCAATTAACTACCAAGGTGCCGCCATCCGTCGCTGAATTATGGCAACGCGCCAGGGTACATCGCACCCCGGCGGATTGGGCCTTGCAATGGATTTGGAATCACCCGCAGGTCTCGGTATTGCTAAGTGGTATGTCCACCATGCAGCATGTAATCGAAAATATAGCCAGTGCCGACCGGGTCGATGTTGTCGAGCTGACCGAAGAAGAGCTGATTCTCGTCGATAACGTGAGGGAAGAATACCGCCGGCTGATTCCGGTCCCATGCACGGATTGCAAATACTGCCTGCCCTGCCCCAACAGCGTTGAAATTGCGGAAATATTCAAACATTACAATGATGCGAATATTTACGACAATCCTAGGAGTCCCCGGTTTCACTACAGCGAACTGTCAGATGACCAACGGGCCGACAACTGCGTCGAATGCTTTGAGTGCGAAGAAAAATGTCCCCAGGGCATTCCGGTAGTTGATTACCTCAAAAAGGCCCATGCCTTGCTGGGAGAGGAACATTGAACATTGTCAGATTTTAGATTTTGGATTGCGGATTTTGGATTTGAGGTATTCTGCCTGTTTTAAAATATGACTCAAGCGAAGCGACAGCATCAAATATTCAATTCTGATGAATTCATAAAATGGCGAATTCACCAAGTGTTTGGTGTTTCGTGTTTGGTGTTTCGTGTTTAGTGTTTCGTGTTTCGTGTTTGGTGTTTCCTTTTTAATACGATATTTCGAGCCTTAAATCATTAGACAGTTGCCAACTCAGTTTTGCGCAAATTGTGCAAAACATTTGTTGGCATCTTTGTAAAGCACTAACAAACAGGCATTTACAAAGATTTGAATTGAATTCAACTTTGTCACGACGGTAGTTTCGCTTGAGACATTCGATATTTGGAATTTCGGATTTGTTTCGAAATTCGAATTTCGAGTTTCGTATTTCCGGTTTATCCGGGTTAGGTTAGATCAATAAACACCAAATACTAAACACTCTCGTATAAAAGCCGTTTTTTGACTTTTTGCGAGACTTTCAATTCCCCGGTGTAGTAGGATCACCCCTACGCCGCGACCGGCTTGCCCGGGTTAGGAGTGACTCAATGGATTACCGATTTCACCATCTGCATTTGATCTGCAAGGATCTGGAAAAAATGATCGATTTTTTTTCTGAAACTTTAGGGGCCACGCTGCTTGGCAGGCGAAAATTTGGCACGGCCGACGGCGCCTCCCTCGATCTTCAGGGCATCACCGTTAATTTGCGCGTGGCCCGGGAAGATGAAGATATGGCCGGCGATGCATCCCGCACCACCTTCGGCTATGATCACATTGGACTGCGGGTACCGGATGTCGATGCCGCATTCCATGAGTTAACGGATAAAGGCTTTTCGTTTTTTATGGAACCCAAAGATATTCCCAATTTGAGAATCGCCTTTTTTAAAGGCCCTGAGGATATAACCATCGAACTGGTCCAGGAGCTGAATCAGCCATGACGAAATGCTACGATGTGAAGCGCCTGACCGCTTTTGCGCAATCCTTACTGAAAAAAGTGGACGTGCCGGTCGATCGCGCGACCGTGATCGCCGATATTCTGGTCGAAGGCGATCTTATCGGTCACACAACCCACGGCCTGCAACTATTGGCCCCTTATCTCAAAGAGCTCGAGGGGGGCGGCATGTCCCGCACCGGTGACCCCACAGTGCTGCAGGATCGCGGGGCGGCGGTCACCTGGGACGGCAACTACCTGCCGGGCCCCTGGCTGGTTTGCCATGCAATGGACCTATGTTTTGAGAGAATCGATGCGCACCCGGTCATGACGGTGAGTGTGCAGCGCAGCCATCACATCGCCTGTTTGCAGGCTTATCTCAAACGGGCAACCGATCGCGGATTGGTAATGCTGCTGATGTCATCGGATCCCTCCTGCGGTTCGGTGACCCCTTATGGGGGATGCACACCGCTTTTTACCCCCAATCCGATTGCCGCCGGCTTTCCCACTGACGGTGAACCGGTTTTGATCGACATCAGCACTTCCACGACCACCAACGGCTTGACCCAGCGGCTTTACGACGCCGGCCGGCGTCTGCCCCATGAATGGCTGATTGACAATCAGGGCCGCTCCAGCAATGATCCGGCGGTCCTTTTCGCCGAACCGCCGGGGGCTATTCTGCCCCTGGGAGGTATGGAATCGGGACACAAGGGATTTGCATTGGGTTTGCTGGTGGAGGCATTGACAGCCGGGCTGGGCGGTTTCGGCCGCAAGGACGAGCCCGGGCGCTGGGGTGCATCGGTTTTCATGCAAATCATAGATCCGCGGTCTTTCGGCGGGGAGGATAAATTTAGACAGGAAACAAGCTGGCTGGCCGCGGCGTGCGGCAACGCTGCCGGAATACCCGGCGGGTCGGGGGTTCGTCTGCCCGGCGCGCGCGGATTGGAATTGCGCCGGAAGCATCTGGCAAACGGCCTGGAATTGGCACCGACCATCATGCCGCTGCTGGAACCCTGGGCCGCTAAACTGGGCGTCAGCTTGCCGGACTAACCAGGCAGATTGTAGCCCTTGCCCGCAAACTGGATATTTGCGGCATCCTGACATCGCGGTGGTGAAACCGCGTGCACGCCTTCACATTCAGGACATCTGCCGACAAATGTAATCAGGGTAAACTCAGCGCCGCATCCCTGGCAAGCCGTATCCAAACCGCCATTGGGAATAAGCTGATCTTTTACCGCGCCGCCATGGGCACCGTATACAAATTCAACAAGTTCTTTGCCTTCCGAGAAAGGTCCAACTCCATCACCGCATCCAACACAATCTCCCATCGTAGTTACTCCTATCTGATGAGTATCTTATCCACAAAAGTGGAACCTCGATCATAACAAACCATGTAATCCCAAACCCGGATAAACCGGAAATTCGAAACTCGAAAATCGAAACACGAAATAAATCCGAAATTCCAAAATTCAAATGTCTCAAACGAAAATACATTCGTGACAAAGTTGAATTCAATTCAAATCTTTGTAAATGTCAGTTTGTTGGTTCTTTACAAAGATGCCAACAAATTTTTGGCACAATTTGCGTAAAACCGGGTTGGTAACTGTTTAATCCCTCAATTCCTGAATCCCTTAATTCAGTATTCATTTTACGACCGTCAAAAGCATTTTAAAACGCACAACCCCGGTTACGGAATGCGGGACGTTGGCCGGCATCACCACCACCTGCCCGGCCTGTACGGTCATCTCTTTGCCGTCGATACTAACAACCGCTTCACCGTCTAGAACCTGCAACAGAGCATCACCCGGGGCTGTATGGGTGCTGAGGCCTTCGCCTTTATCAAAGGCAAAAAGTGTAATGCTGAGGGAGGAATTTTGAGCAAATGTCCGGCTGACAACCCGACCGGCCTCATAGTCGACCAACTCGGTCAGATAATGAACGTCGGAAAAAGCAATGTTTTTGATAAATACCGATTTATCCATTGATTCTCCTGTGGGCTGACCCCAGCCGGCTTCTGCCAGCCAATTCTCAATTTGATTTTTAGAGGGCGCTGTGCCAACGCTCATCACTTTGCCGTTGATAATCAGTGCAGGGGTCCCCTTGACCTTATACTGATCAATTTGACCGGCATCCCGAACATGTTCGACCTCGGCTGCCAGGCCCATATCGGTCAATGCTTCCATGACCTCATTTTCTAAACTGTTGCAGACAACACAGCCCGCGGCCAGGACTTTAATCACCAACTCCGAACAATTTTCATCTTCGACGGCTTGACCGATGAATTTTTTGAACTCCCGGACAAATGCGCGCCCGTATTTTTCCTGCGCCTTATCAGGAATGAAATTTGTTTTTGACAGCTCCTTTACCAATAATTCGGCCACCGCCTCATCCGGCTGTCCCGCATAATCACCGGCCATGTTTTCAAGGGCTGTTTGAAGGCCTACAATGCCAAATGTGTGTTTGCCGATTTTTATCTGGCTGATTTCAGTATCTGTCATGGCTTTGTTTAAGATGTTGTTTAATTTAATCCACAGATTTCGCAAATTAAGCAGATTATCATGAATGTGGGGTGGAAACTTCGTTTCAGATCAATTACCCAAATCGAAGCACTAAACCTATTAACGACTTCAGGAACATGCGATTGGCCCTTAGGCATGTCAAGCAGATCTCACTACCTGTCTTTTTCAACAACAAACTTTGCTATCCGCAACTAATCAACCAATCAGCTATATTCGAATTAACGGGTTTTTAGTGTGCGACCATTGAATACAATCTCGCAGGTCAGCCAGAAAGCTGCCTGGGTATCCTCTGGAATATTGCATTAAGCCCTTTTTTTTATCTCTGGCGGGCCGATAAAGGTAGGGTTCGATCATTTCAAAAGAAAGCATATCAGCTTCTGCCTGCCGCGCCAATCTCATCCACTCGCGGCAGGGGGCGATGATTTTTATTTTTTTTATCAGCCCCAAAGCGAAATCATACTTGACGGATACTGTTTTTTTCCGGGTATTGTAAATAACCATGGGCGGGTTATTGAGCTTTTTATAATTTTCTTTGGATTGAGATAAAATTATCCCGCAATGATCCTCGGTCATACATTCCTCTTTACCGTTGCGTGGGGTTGATTTGTGCACTCATGCCAGGAGGGGGACAATATATTTGATTTTTTGAAAACCGTCTTCTTGATAACCTGTTTTAATTTAGCGGAATCGATGAAATAATGTGGGTGGGCTAAAAGGATCAACCAGTGCAGGGCGGATTGTTGATTACATAACGCATTTCGTCGAAAGGCATAGCCTCACCTTTTTATCGAGAATAGCAATGGCTTTGGAAAAATTCTCGTCACTTACTTTGGGCGGCATGGGTTCCACTTTTACCAATCCCCGTTTTTCAGCCTCACTAACCGTGAATTTGCGCTGCTTCTTTAATTTGCCGTATAAAATTATGATCTGCTTTAATTCAATTTCATCATCATTGATGTACACATATGGATTAGTCGAATCCATGAGCACCTCTTTTAATTAAATTAAACGTTGGCAACACAATATACGAGTGGTGATCAGGCAAGTGCTCGTGTACGATTATCAGCCGAGATCGCAGATGTCAAGAGATTCGGGCGGAAATATAAAGCTGGTTAGCTCTTGCGAAGCAGGTTGTACAATGTCGAGGGGGTCAGAAAAGTAAAATCATTATCGCCAAAAGTGATGATATCCTGGTCGTTTAGTTTTTCAGGATCCCGATTAATCCTTCGACCACTGATTTTGGTGCCATTGGTCGATCCGCAATCCTGCAAATAAAATTCTCCTTTGGAGATGGTAATTTTGGCATGTAATTTGGAGATAGCCAAATCCTTCATATTCATATCACAGTCTTTCGTACGACCGATCGTAATGCAGTTGTCAGGGGAGGTAGATTCCGTCCTTTTAACCAAGGGATAAATGGCATAGGGCAAGCTTGAACCGGGGCCGGATTTTTTAGAAATTTGATTATCGACATTGATAATGAAGGTTTTGCCAACTGTGTCGGCACCCATGTCGCCGCTTTGATTCTCTTCAGGCTGTTCCGCGGAAGTTAAGCATTCCTCGCTTAGGGCCGACCCCATCAACACCGGATTCTTGACAAATACGATAAAATCTTCTTTGCCGGACTCTTTGAAGAACCATTTCAAGGATGCCAGCGTTATCCTGCCTGAAGGCCCCAGCATACTGGAAAGCGCGCCTTGGGTTGGCGATGCCTGGTCCGCGGATCGACCTGATAAACCCGGTGCGCCTTTTATACGCTGTTTAACACGGCTAAATAGGGAAGTCGCCATTGTCGATTACCTTCTCTTTTTTGATGATATGATTGATATTTAAAGTCCGCATATTGAAAAAAGCCCGATTTTTATTTTGGATATTTACTATATCGACTACAAGCCCATAAAACTTTAATCTAATGAAATCAAAATTCGAAATTTCAATGAATTTCATGATATCCAGGGGCGGAATCAATGCGCTGGTTTCGGTTTTGCCAATCCGATTCCACCGCAGCCGGGTGGCGCCGACGCGGGCAGAAATCCTGCGGCTCACTTGCATTTTAAGCCGGATATGTTTATATTGGTAGCTTATGAATGAGCACAATGAAAAAATACCCGATCCCAAAGAGTTGGAAAAGGAAATTGGCGAATTCCTGGCCAAGAAATTTGGTGAGAACGTAAAAGTCGTGTCACCAACGGCTATGCCTCAGGAGGCCATGTTGGACAAATCCAAGGATTCCGGCGAATCCAAACCGAATATAAATTTCGATCTCAAGCCGGAAGAGTTGATCAGCTATCTGGATCAATATGTCGTCAAGCAAGACAATGCCAAAGCAATCCTGGCCACCAAAGTCTGTACCCACTTCAACCGGATTAAACGCGCCATTGATTCGGAGGACTCCACCGCTGCCATGGTCGGCCGCATCAAGAACAACGTGCTGATGATCGGACCGACCGGTGTCGGAAAAACGTATATAATCAAATTAATTGCAAATAAATTAGGTGTGCCGTTTGTCAAGGGAGATGCCACCAAGTTTAGCGAAACCGGTTATGTCGGCGGAGACGTGGAAGATCTTGTGCGTGACCTGGTCAGGGAGGCCGATGATGATATTGAGCTGGCACAGTATGGAATTATTTATATCGATGAAATCGATAAAATCGCATCGAGCCGCAATATGATCGGAGCCGACGTGTCGCGCACCGGGGTGCAGCGGGCCCTGCTTAAGCCGATGGAAGAAACCGATGTCGACCTGAAAGTGCCCCATGATCCCATTTCGATGATTCAGGAAATCGACCGATTTCGCAAAACCGGCAAAAGGGACAAGCGCACGGTCAACACCGCCAATATCCTGTTTATCATGAGCGGGGCCTTTACCGACCTGGTGCCCATCATACAAAAACGCCTTTCAAAACAGGATATTGGATTTGGTGCCCGCATTCGCAAATCAGCCGAGGAGATGGATATATTAAAAAATATCCGGTCCGAAGATCTGACTCAATTTGGCTTTGAATCGGAATTTGTCGGACGCCTGCCTGTTAGAGCGGTATTCGAGCATTTGACCGAAGATGATCTGTATCAGATTCTTAAAAATCCCAATAATCCGATCATTCTGGGCAAAAAACTCGATTTTGCAGCCTACGGCATCGATGTCAAGTTTGAAGACCAGCTTCTATGCAATATGGCAAAACATGCATTTGCAGAAAATACGGGCGCCAGGGGACTGGTCAGTGCCGTTGAAACGGCCCTGCTTGATTTTGAAAGAAGGCTGCCGTCAACCGGTATCCGGCAATTTCCCGCGACGGCCGCCGTCATCGAAAATCCGGATGAATCCATTGCCTCACTGGCCGATGCCTCCCGGGCGCAAAATACGAATGAAATATTTGCGCAGCTGATAAATCAGGAAACTGAAATTATCAGAGACTATTTAAAGGAAAATAAAAACAGCCTGGCGGAAAAATATAGCCTGACCTTGACATCGTCCCGCATGGATCTGGTCGCGTCCTGCTATGCCAAGAACACGCTGGATATCGGCAACATCATTACCAAAATAAAATCCTTTTATGACGAAATCAAAAAGATTGAACTGTACTTTTTCAAAAACCATGATATTAATATCGTTTTCGAAGAAGACGCCATCGATTTCATTATCGAACAGCTGATCGAGGCTTCCCTGGAACTAAAACTTGTTTACCAGAAAATAGACCAGGATTTTCAGCACGGCCTGAAATTAGCCCGTGAGAAAATCAACCGCAACCGGTTTTTTATAACCCGTGAAGCCCTTCTGGATCCGGAAGCTTATGTCGCCAATTTGATCAAAGATGTCGTCAAAACGCCGTCCGGCCCGGCTATCTCGTGATGGAACCGAATTTATGATTGGAATTTCAAAACTATATTGTGGTACAGTCGAGCCTTCCGATGCCCTGCGCTATGGCCGCGACTCGTCAAAACTACCCTCCCATTTACTGCAATTTTCCAAAGACAAACGCCCCGTGGTCGTCTGGAATGTAACGCGGCGCTGCAATTTGAAATGTGTTCACTGCTATGCCCACGCCAAAAACATTTCATTTGACAATGAGTTGAGTACGGACCAGGGAAAAGCATTGATTGAGGATCTGGCCGAATTCGGTTCACCGGTAATGCTGTTTTCCGGGGGCGAACCCCTGGTTCGCAAAGACCTGCCCCAGCTGGCCGCCTATGCGGTGGAAAAGGGCATGCGTGCGGTTATTTCAACCAACGGAACCCTGATAACGCCGACCATGGCCCGCACCTTAAAAGAAATCGGTTTATCCTATGTCGGCATCAGCCTGGACGGTATGGAGGAAATAAACGATCGCTTCAGGGGCGTCAACGGTGCATTTAAATCCGCCCTGGAAGGGATTAAAAACAGCCAGGAGGCAGGGATCAAAGTCGGTTTGAGGTTTACCGTCAACAAATTCAATGTTGACGAAATACCGAAAATATTTCGACTGCTTGAAGAAATGGATATCCCCCGCGTATGTTTCTACCACCTGGTATATGCCGGGCGTGGGTCCGAATTGGTCAAGGAAGATCTGAGCCACGAGGCGACCCGCAAGGCCGTGGATCTCATAATCGATGAAACCAAGCGCTTATTTGACAAAGGCAAACCCAAAGAAGTCCTTACGGTGGACAACCACGCGGACGGTCCCTATGTGTACTTGAGGATGCTGAAAGAAGATCCCGAGCGTGCCAAGGAGGTACTGGAATTGCTGCAGTGGAATGAAGGCAACAATTCCGGCCGGGGAATCGGTTGTGTCAGCTGGGATGGTGAAGTTCATGCCGACCAATTCTGGCGGCATCACAGTTTCGGCAATGTCACCCAACGGCCTTTCTCGGAAATTTGGATGGATACGACCGAAGAGTTGATGGGCAAGCTGAAAGAGAAGAAAAAGCATGTCAAAGGGCGCTGCGCCAGCTGCAGTTGGCTGGACGTGTGCGGCGGTAATTTCAGGGTGCGTGCTGAGGCGGTTGCCGGCGATGTCTGGGCGCCTGACCCGGCCTGTTATTTAACGGATGAAGAAATTGCCCTGGCGCATGATGCCAATCATTGCGATTAGTAAACGATCAACAAAATCGACTAGGAAATTTCACCTACTATACGTAAAAAACCAAATAACAAGCACCAAATATCAAACAAAATACAAATCCGAAATCGCAATGACCGAAACTGACTGCTGCGCTGCACCGATATAACCATGGAAGTAAAGCTCGCAGCTCGATGTATTGGATTGCTCGCCATTTAGTCTCGGGGAAACAAAGTCACAATTTACTTAGCGAATTGATGGATTAAACATCGGCAATTTTACCGTATCGCCTATTTGGTTTGGAATTTGGACTTTTGGTTATTGGAATTTATTTGAGATTTGTTATTTGATATTTGTTATTTCCATTCTATGCTAATAAGGATTTCCGAGCACTGATTTACTCTTTTTGTCCATCATTTATAACCGTAAAAGGACAACTATATGTTATTCCCAGACTATCGACCGAGACGACTGCGGCAAAGCCACGGCCTGCGGAACATGATCCGTGAAACCCAATTAACGGTGAACGATCTGATTCTGCCGCTGTTCGTGATCGACGGCCAAAATGTCCAGAACCCTATCCCGTCCATGCCCGGCCACTTCCAGCTGTCAATCGACAATGTTCTCAAAACGGCCCAAGAAGCGTATGATTTAGGAGTTCCGGCGATAGTCCTATTCGGCATACCTGAAAAAAAAGATGCCCTGGGCACCAGCGCCTACGCGGATAACGGCATCGTCCAAAAGGCCGTTCAGGCGGTCAAGGAAAAATTACCTGAACTTGTGGTCATCACCGATGTTTGCCTGTGCCAGTATACGGATCACGGGCACTGCGGGATAGTCGAAGGCAATACCATCGACAATGACGCATCCCTCGATTTGCTGGCCCGCACGGCCCTGTCCCATGCCAAGGCCGGCGCCGATATGGTTGCGCCGTCCGACATGATGGACGGTCGCGTGGCCGAAATCCGCGGCGCCCTGGATGACAACAACTTCCAACAGGTTGCCATCATGGCTTATTCGGCCAAATACTGCTCCGCCTACTACGGACCGTTTCGCAGCGCCGCTGATTCAGCTCCCAAATTCGGCGATCGCCGAACCTATCAGATGGATCCGGCCAATTCCCTGGAGGCCATCCGCGAGGTGACAATGGACATCGAGGAGGGCGCGGATATCATCATGGTAAAACCTGCTCTGGCCTACCTGGATATTATCTGCCGGGTGCGGGAAGAAATCGATCTGCCGGTGGCGGCGTATAATGTCAGCGGTGAATTTTCCATGATCAAAGCTGCCGAAAAAATGGGCTGGATCGATGGGACCCGTGTGATGATGGAAACGCTCACGGCCATCAAGCGCGCCGGAGCGGACCTCATCCTGACTTACTTCGCCATCGATGCCGCCAAGGAATTGCGCAACCAACCCCCGCCAGACCGGGGAAATGAAGATTGAAGATTGATCCGCCGAAGGCGGAATGGTTTCGCTCGCGCAGCGCAGGCGCATGCGCCGCGTGTCGCTCTGTCATATTCGATTAGATCGACAGCGTTATTCAAAAATATTCCATCCGGATATGACGAAAATCCTGCGCAAACCTTATGTGATTTCAGTAAATAGACAATAGGCTTTTACCCATACGCGATTGGAAAAAGTGGCCCGAGTGGGGCAGCATTACGCAGTTCTTTGGTTTTGGGTTTCAGGTTTCGGGTGTCAGGGAACCGAGGTGTTAAGTCCTGAAACCTGAACACTGACACCTGACACCTTCAATAACTTACAACACGTTGTCAGAAAAACCCTGCTATGGGCCTAAGTGACCAAATACCAATTTAAATATCACTACTAGTAAATAATATGAAACACCAACACACGAATTCAGAATCCACCACCACGCATCCTCATCAAAAAGCCAGCCCCAACACCCTGCGCCTCGTCGCATGGGAAACGACCCGCAACTGCAACCTGGCCTGCGTCCATTGCCGAGCATCAGCCACCACCGGCCCCCACAGCGGCGAGTTGGACACGGCCGAAGCCTTTACGCTGCTGGATCAGATCGCAGAAGTTGCCAAACCGATCATCATTCTGACGGGCGGAGAGCCGCTGCTGCGCGATGATATATTTGACATTGCGGCCTATGGCAACGAAAAGGGCTTGAGAATGGTAATGGCGCCGAACGGCACATTAATCACCGAGCCCATAGCCGAACGTTTGAAAGCGTCGGGAATCAAACGCATCAGCATCAGCCTGGACGGTGCCACTGCCGGAAGCCATGACAATTTCAGAAAAGTTGAAGGTGCCTTCGACGGCGCCATCAAAGGGATGGAAATTGCTAAGAAAGTTGGATTGGACTTTCAGGTAAACACCACGATTACTAAAACGAACCTGGACCAGATTCCCAAGATTCAGCAATTGGCCGTTAAAATGGGAGCTGTGGCCCATCATATATTTTTGCTGGTTCCCACCGGCCGCGGCAAATACATCGTCGACACGGAAATAAATGCGGCCGAGTATGAAGAAACCCTGAATTGGTTCTATGACCAGCGGGACAATACCCCCCTGGAGCTGAAAGCCACCTGTGCGCCTCATTACTACCGGATACTGCGGCAGCGGGCCAAAGAGGAGGGCAAGTCGGTAACATTTCAAACCCATGGATTGGACGCCGTCACCCGGGGCTGCCTGGGAGGCATCGGCTTTTGTTTCGTCTCCCATCGCGGCGATGTGCAGCCCTGCGGATTTTTAGCTGCTGATTGCGGCAATGTCCGCCAACGCTCATTTGCCGATATCTGGAATAATTCCCAGGTGCTGACCGATCTACGCAATTATGAAAAATTACAGGGCAAATGCAATCCCTGCGAGTACAAACGGGTGTGCGGCGGCTGCCGGGCCCGGGCATTCGAAGCCACCGGTGACTATCTCGCGGAAGAACCCCTCTGCAGCTACGTGCCGCGAAAAAAATGAAAATTGAAGATTGACTAATGAATAATTATGGATTTTAATCGATCTAATGTGTTTATGTTAATTTTTGCTATCTTGCTGCCATAGATGTTGAATATCCCATCAACCCGATAGAAGCTTTATTTTAACCGGCTACTGCCGAATCTGATCGCTTGATTACAAAACCATCACCACCCAAAATTATTGGATCGCAAGTATTCCTTAATTATACATTTATCATTATTCAATAGTCATTAAATAGGGGGGTTTTGTCATGAAAATCCATTCCCTGATGGTACCCGATCCGATTACCATTACGGCCAATGCTTCGATTGGAGAGGCAATCGAATTGATGAAAGTCAATTCGATTCGACACCTTCCGGTAGTCTCCCGGGACAGCAGGCTCGAAGGCTTCCTGACCCTGGCCGATCTGAAGCAGGGCCTTATACCATCCATGCTGGGTGACCTGACGCTGCAGGATCTAATGATAAAGGATCCGATCACGGTGAGCCCCGATGACGATATCGAATTTGCAGCCCAGCTCATCTACAAAAACAAGATCGGCGGCATGCCGGTAGTCAAAGGCGATCGGTTGGCGGGAATCATCACGGCCACCGATATACTGAGAACGTTTATCGATATGATGGGAATTCTGTCCTCCACCTCTCGTATCGATGTTGTCATCAGTGATCAAGCGGGCAGTTTAAAAACGGTGCTGCAAATTATCAATGATAAGGGCGGCGACATTATCAATGTCGGGATGACTTCACATCAAAGCGGCAAACGCATCTACTATTTCAGACTGGCGGCCTGCAAGACGGCTGACATGCGGCAGGCGCTGGAGCAAAAGGGCTATGAAGTATTGGAAGCGATGGATTAGGAGGGTTGGGGCGGTTCAAGGTTCAGGGGTTCGGGGGTTCAGAGGTTCAGAGGTTCAGAGGTTCAGAGGTTCAAGGTTTAAAAGTTGGAAATTAAGTAAATTCTAAGTTATTTGTCAGCCTTGAACTGATGTGCGACGAGTGTGCCGCCTAAAAATAGAAAGTCCACCAGCAGAATAAAGCTTAATCCTTCCTTTTTCCGGTAACCCGGAAATTTTTACGCTGAGTCCGGAACTTCCTGATTATTTTTCCCAGCCAGATCAATATATATAAACCGATGGCCCACAGAAAGCTGTTGACGGCCATGGGAACGTAGATCAAGTTTCCCGGAAACCAGTGCCGTGGATACAGGGCCAGCGATATGACGGGAAAATGTATTATGCGGGTGGCCTCGACGAGGATGCGAACACCGGCGGTCGGCTCGGCCGGCACCGGATCAGCAGAGGACAAAACCGACATGGAAGTCGTCACAATCAGTAAACTCAACCCGAAATGAACAAATACAATCAACAAGATTAAAGCCAAATTTTTCATCATTTTAAAAACTTAATAGAATACAAAATATTTTACAGTCTTTATGACAGCTTCGACATGTATGTCCCGGTTGAGTCCAGTTCTCTTATCAATGCTGACTATAAGCAGATTTTAGATTTTGGAGTGCAGATTTCGGATTTAAGGTATTTTGTCTGCTCTAAAAATGGACAGAGCGCAGCGATACTGTCAAACCAAAAGTCCAAAGCTAAAATCCAAAATCTAAAAAATGATAGAGCGAAGCGATACCACCAATCCAAAATCCGAAATCTAAAATCCAAAATCTAAAAAATGATAGAGCGAAGCGATACCACCAATCCAAAATCCGAAATCTAAAATCCAAAATCTAAAAAATGATAGAGCGAAGCGATACCACCAATCCAAAATCCGAAATCTAAAATCCAAAATCTAATTCGCGTCTCCCATCGCTTTTATCGTAAAATCCCGACCATCAGTGGCAAGACGGATTGCGCCGCTGATATCTGTGCGCCAGATGGAGCAGCCTTGATTTTCATATCGCATCAATGACTCACGGTGCGGAAATTTAAATCGGTTGTTGCGGCCTGACGATACAATCACCACCTCGGGATCCACGGCCTTTAAGAAGGCCTGACTGCTCGATGTGGAACTTCCGTGGTGGGGTGCGATCAACACCGTGCTGTTTATCTTGTCGCCGGCAATGTGCACCAGTTCTTCTTCTGCTTCAGCCATGATATCGCCGGGGAATAAAATTGAGATTGATCTTAAGGTTGCTTTTACAACCAGAGAATTATTATTGGTGTTGCGCCATTTTTGTTTATTTCTCAATACCATAAAATTCGACGGCGGGTACAATAAATTCAGTTCAACATCGCCGATATCATGCCGGCGCGGCATATCCTTAAAAATTGGCAGATTGATATTTCTGTGCGCGATCACTTTCATCAGGTTAGTGTACCCGAGGGTATCGCGCGTTTCATTGTTGGTCCAGACGTTTTTGACATTGAAAAACCGGGCGATATAGATCAGCCCATTCAAATGATCGCTGTTCGGGTGTGATAGTATCAGTGTATCGACGGTTAGTATCTTTTTTCGCCACAACAATGGGGCGATAATTCTCTGTCCGACATCAAAAACAGCATTATCGGCAAACCCACCGCCATCGATCAGGATCGTATAGCCGCCGGGCAATTCCACAAGGGATGCCGAGCCGAGCCCGACATCGATAACCGTGACTCTCAAATCCCGGTGCCAAAAGCGTTGATATAGCCAGTAGCCTGTATCCAGCGCCAGGGTGAGCAAAACCAGAATAATAACTAATTTTACCGATTTTCCGGTTCGGGTTGCACTTTCCCCCAATCCGGTCATTAAAGCGACAAGCCATTGCCGGACCTTCTGCCCGGTTTGCGTCTGATCGCTAGCATGGGTCCTTATATTCCGGTCTGCAGCACCGGCGACAGGTTGAGGTTCGATGACCGACTTTCGTCCCGGATCACCCAAATTTAACAGGGCCCAACCCAGGCAATAGTAACAGACAATTTCAAGTATACTGGGCGTGAAGGTCTGTATCGCTGCAAAAGGCAAATCGGTAAAAAAATCTACAATCTTCAGGGCCAAGGCAAGAATGGCCAGACCGACTTGGATGCACCCTAACGCTAAAGTAATGCTCAAGGGCAGAATGCATAGAGCCAACAACCCCAGGGGGACAGCGATAAATCCGATCAGCGGAACGACAAGGAAATTAGCCGCGAGCCCGACCAGGGATATCTGGTTAAAATAGTAGGCCACCAGCGGTAGACTGCCGCAAATCGCAAAAAGGGATACCAGGAAAAATGAGATCAACTTGCCCTTATATCGCGCTAGCCGACTTTCCTGCGGTAGGATTTTGGGCCTGACAGACCGGTTTTGCACCGATGATAGGCCGTATATAATGGCAAAAACAGCGCTGAATGAGAGCTGAAATGAAATGGAGAACAGTGACGGCGGATCCATCACGAGAATTATCAGGGCCGCCAGCGACAGGGTGTTTATCGGGTCCTGCTCGCTTTCAAATAAATACGTCAACAAAAAAATGGCAACCATGATAACCGCCCGCTGGGTAGACGGTGAAAATCCGGCGATTATCCCGTAAGCAAGCACAGGCAAAAGGGATAAAAGGGCCGCGGTTTTGCGTGCTTTGGCTCCCCAGAGCAGCGGCCGAATTCGTACTGCCAGAGCCTGGAAAAGAACAAAAGCGACCGTCGCAACGATACCGACATGCAGTCCTGATATGGCCAGCAAATGCCCGACCCCGGCCCGGTTGAAGTCTTGCCGCATCCGCGGCGTAAGTTGCGTTCGATCGCCTGTAATGAGGGCTTTAAATACCGCCCCGGCGGCTGCCCCTTCGCCGGATCTGTCGATCAAGTCGGCAAAGGCCTGGCGCGCGCGATGGAAAAACCCGAAAAAATCCGGTGAGTGGCGCCGTTTCGTGAGTGCCAGCCGGTCACCTCTCACATAAGCTGAGGCCCATATGCCCTGAAAAGCCATATATCGCCGGTAATCAAACCCACCGGGATTGTTAAAATTGCTCAGCAGACGAATACGGCTATTCAGCCGAAGCTCATCCCCAACGGCCAGGGGCGGCAGGATTCCCACGGCGGTAACGCGCAGCTTACCGCTGACGGCGTGGGTTTGCTGATCAGCCGTCAGGGAAAAGACCTGCAATGTAAAACGGGTTCGTTTGCTGATCCGCTGGGGTGGACCGTCAATTTTTCCGGTTATGTCCCAGCGCTGGGCACCGGCGTGATAAATGAGATGGTTGGCGGGAAATTCGGGTTGAATCCAAGGTGTAATCGACAGGTAGCCCAGGGCAACAAATAGCAAAATCGGAAGTATGGCCCCGTCCCGGCGCCGATGGATTTGTCGCCCGATCCCGATGGCGGAAAACAGGGCCAGGCCCCCGAGGCCGATTTCAAATCCCCGATATTCGGAGCCCAGCAAAATTCCGCCGACCAGGGCCAGCAGCAGCGGAATCGCCGGGCGAAAATAAATGGCGGAAGTCATGGGCGCAAGTTCAGAAGCTCCACTATCGGACGGCAGGGTATTGATTGATAATAAATACGCTCCAGTATTAGAATAATGAACTAAAATGAGCTAAATTTTAAAATGACTAAAATTGAGGAGTCGCTTCACTCCATCTTTTTTTAAAAAGACAGAATACCGCCATTTTAGTCATTTTAGTCATTTTGCAATTTTTTATTGCTACATTATCAATTGGGACTGGAAAAATTACAAACCAGCCGAGATTCCAGCAACTACTTCACGCGCCGAATATCCGCCCCCAAGCCGGCGAATTTATTTTCGATTGACTCATAGCCGCGATCCAGGTGATAAACCCGGTTGATCTCGGTGGTGCCGTCAGCCACCAGGCCCGCAAGGATCAGGGATGCACTGGCCCTCAGGTCGGTAGCCATCACCGGGGCACCCGAAAGTTTGGGCACACCTTTGACAATGGCAATGTTCCCGTCCACCTTAATATCGGCACCCATCCGGATCAACTCGCTGACGTGGATATACCGGTTTTCAAATATTGTTTCGGAAATCATGCTTGAACTGTCCGCGATACTCATCAGCACCATGAATTGGGCCTGCATATCTGTTGGAAATCCTGGATAAGGCTGGGTCTTGACATCGGCGCTGACAATACCACCCTTGGCCGATACCCGGATGGAATTGACCTCCGTATCGATTTGGGCTCCAGTGTGCCGTAGAATGTTTATGGTAGCGCCGAGATGTTCCGGCTCGCAGTCCAACAGGGTAATATTACCCCGGGTCAGTATCGCGCCCATCATAAATGTGCCGGTTTCAATGCGATCGGGAATAATGGTCGTTTCAACGGGACTGAGGGATGAAACGCCGTTGATTGTGATGATTGACGTTCCCGCACCCTCGATATCCGCCCCCATTTTGATTAAGGTGTCCGCCAGGGCCACGACTTCGGGTTCACGGGCAGCATTGCGCAGTACGGTTGTGCCCCGGGCTGTCACTGCTGCCATCATCAGGTTCTCGGTTCCAGTGACGGTGACGATATCAAAATAGATATCCGCGCCTTTCAAACGCCCGGCGGAAGCTTCTACATAGCCGTGCTTCAGTTCAATGTGGGCGCCAAGCGCCGCCAGTCCTTTCAAGTGCAGGTTAATGGGTCGGGCACCGATGGCACATCCCCCCGGCAGTGACACCCGGGCTTTGCCCAGCCTGGCGATCAGGGGACCGAGAACCAGCACGGAGGCCCGCATTTTCCGCACCAGGTCATAAGCCGCTTCGTGTTCAATCAATCCCGCGGTATCAATACGCACGGTATCGCTTTGGGTTTCGACCCGGGCTCCGAGTTTGGACAACAGCATGGTGGTGCTGTGAATATCCATTAAATCGGGTACATTGGTATACGTATTGACACCTTCGGCCAGCAGTGAGGAAATCAAGATCGGCAAGGCCGCATTTTTGGCACCGCTGATGCGAACGTTCCCGCTGAGTGAGCGCCCGCCTCTGACAATTATCTTATCCATAGAAACACCGTTAAGAAATGACTAATGACTATTGACTAATGAATAATGAAGGAATGCTGCTTTTTTTATTCCTGATACTGCTATTTGCAATATTGACAGTCTAGTAAAAAGTCGAAAAACGAACAGTTGACGAGAGTGTTTCGTATTTGGTGTTTCGTGTTTAGCGGTAAAACATCTTGAGATGACGTGCAAAGGGTTTTACCAAATACCAAACACGAAACACTAAACACATGATGAATTCGACTTCTTGCGAATTCATCAATTTTCAATAAAAAAAGCGCTCCTCCCGATTGCCCGGGGACAAGCGCTTTTTTGCGATAATAATGCCGCGAATCTAGTGATGGTGTTCGCCTCCGCCCTGGACTGTATCATAAACCGCTTTGATAATGCAGTATGTCATCCCCATTCCCAGGATCGATAAAGCGTACCACAGACCGCCCATAAATAGCATGTGCCCGGCATCCCAAATCCATTCGAAATGAAATGGAAACATTATGTTCCTCCTAAATTTAGGTCAGATCCAAAGTTAAGATAAAATCTGATGGATTCCATATTTAAAATCCGCGTTCCCCAATCTGAAATCCAAAATCCTGCTTAGGCCTTGGCCGGTTCCGGCTCGCCGTCGCCGGCCTCCGCCACCTCTTCCGGCACGCTTGCCGCTTCGGCGGCCGGCGGTTCCTGATCCTCATCGCCGGCATCGGCAGCCGCCGGCGGATCGATCGGGTTTAATTCTTGTTCCTGGGGAAAAACCGGCAGGTAACGATAAGACAGGGCGACCATGGTGATGCCCAAGGCCACCGGCAGCAAGGTGGTGGCAATTTCCTGCCAGCTTGGGAAATAAGGCGCCCAGCCTTCAAACGCCAGGACCGGGGCTGCCAACACCTGCAAAACCATCACCCAGCGATTGATGCAGACTCCGACTACGGCCAGGATAACCGCCAGCCACAGGCCGGCTTGGTTCTTGCGGCCTTTGTCGGTTATCAGAATAGCGGCCGGAATGATGCCGCAGGCAATTTCCAGGATCAAAATCCATAACCCGTAAGCCGATCCCGGGTTATTGGAGTAAAAATCCATAAACGTAAAGCCTTTGGACGGCGCCGTCACGGTTGCCCAGTAAATCGTATCGATAATTTTGGCGATAATATAGGTTGCGATCATCCAGCCGGAGATCTTGGCCAAGAGCTCAATGACATTGTCTTTGACCAGTTTCTTGCGCGTTATGGTTTCAGTGATTTTGGTACACAAAATGGTGAAGCAGGGCCCGCAGGCCGCCGCCGACCAGGTGAACAGAAAAAAGGTCCAGGGCCAGACAAAAATTCCTTCCCGAAATCCAAAGGGACGAGCATACATCACACCCGGAACGCCTCCCAGGGATCCCTGGTGAAAAAATGACAGAAAAGCGCCGGTGGCAGCAAAAACAGCCATGATCTCGTGCATATTGTGGCTAAGGTTATGAAAAAAAGGCACCTTGTCGATCTGTCGATTTTCGAGAATCAGCGGGATATACTCAATCGTGAGCACACCCAGGTAGCACGTCAAACAAAAGGCCACCTCGGTCAACATGGAGTGCACGTTGGCATGCCAGAAAATAAACCATCCCCTCAAGGGCTGTCCGACGTCGAATCCTAAAATCATCAAGGCCGATACATAGCAATAGAACCCAACCAGCACGGCAAAATTAACAATATTTTTTAACTCGTTTTTGCCGATGACATAACGCAGCAAGCCGGTAAAGAAGGCGCCGCCGCCCAAGGCAATGATCGCGAGATCCGCCCAGATCCACAACGCAAACCCATAGGCGTTGTTCATATTGGTTTGATTGAGCCCTTTGAAATAGACCAGTATCATGGCCAGGGTGCCCCATGCCAGAACCAATTGCACGGGCCCGAGGCCCATGAAGAACTGCCAGGGCGGACAGCGTTTAACTCCTTTGGGAATTAATGCAGAATCCATGAAATTTGTGCTCCTAAATTAGTCGGGTTAATGTCAAGCTTCCCTAACCCGGAAGCTTGCTTACTTCAAAATGCTTTTTGAACGAATGAATCACAGCAGGGTAGCTATCCGGATCGGGTGCAGTCTTATTGGATCAGGTAGCATACCATAAATATTCATTATTCATTCGACATTCGTCATTGATTAAGCGTGCTTTTTCTCCATAGCTTCATTTTTGGTGTAGTTATCCCCGGCCCGCCGCACCCATTTACGGCTGGACATATAGTATACTTTGGTATTGACGCCCAGCCTTTCCAGCAGACGGAAGACTTTCGGGCTTTTGGGTTTGCCGCCGTGGGTGTTGTCCGGACGGGCAATTTTGTATACCGCGTGGTGCGGATTGTGCAAGTCACCGAAGATGATGGCGCCGGCCGGACAGGCCTGGGTGCAGGCGGTCTGATACTCATCTTCAGCCAACTCCCGGCGTCCCTCCATATACGCTTTTTCTTTGGCCAGCTGGTAGCGGTGAAAGCAGAAACTGCACTTTTCGACAACCCCACGCATGCGGACGGAGACACTGGGGTTCAAGGATTTCTCCATGCCATCGGGCCACACCGGATCCCACCAGTTAAACTGGCGGACATGGTAGGGGCAGGCTCCCATGCAGTATCGGCAGCCGAAACAGCGGGTGTATATCTGACTCACGATGCCGGTATCCAGGTCGTAGTCGGTCGCCGTGGCCGGGCAAACCGACACACACGGCGAGTGGCCGTGGTGCCCTTCGCAGTGCTGGCAGGGTCTGGGCAGGAAACACTCCTCGGTATCCGGAAACGGTTTTCCATTGGTTAACCGGTAAACCCGCATCCAGGATATGCTGAGCAGTTTATCTGTGTTGTCTTGCCGAAATGGCACGTTATTTTCCGACATGCAGGCAACCATGCAAGTGCCACATCCGGTACACTTGTCCAGATCGATGACCATTCCGAACTTTTTGCCGTTTACTTGTTTCATCAGATCCCCTTGAAAATGACTATTTTTAAATGACAGATGACAATTTAAGATCTGCCATCAGCCTATTTAAACCTGACCGCCCGCAGCGGAAAATGGATTACTGAAAGTTCTATATCTGTGTCCCGCCTTGGCGATGTGTTTTCAGTTAATTAGTTATTTGTCTAAATTTAATTTAGAATCGATCCGCCGTCCTGCGACGAGCTCAGTCGAGTCGAGGCGAACCTTAAATATTAAATCCTCAATCTACAATATTCAATCACATCAGGCCTTATCGAGCTTAGCCCGAACGCCCCAAGCCGCATCAAAACCGGTAGCCGGATCTTCCACGGTCTGGTTGAGCACGTTATAGTTGATCCCTTTACCGGCTAGAAATTTGTCGTACGCGGTGTGGCCCAAGCCCCTTGGAATGGCAATGATTCCCGGCATAATGCCATCGAAGTAGCGGACTCTCACTTTGCCCGATCCCTTGGGGGTGGTCAAAGTTGCCGACTGCCCGTCAGCCAGCCCGGATTTTTTTGCTGTTGCCGGATTTATTTCTACCAGAACGTCATTGCCTTGCAGGATGGTGTCCTCGAGGGATTTCACCATAAAAGGCGGCGATCCGATATAACCGCTGGCAAGCCGCATGGTATCGTAGGGCATCAGGGTCAGCGGGTAAAAAGAATCATCGCCGGGGGCCGGCATCGCATTGTAGCCGGGCAAAGCTTTAACGGCAGCATTGCTGAATTCAAATTTACCGGAATCGGTTTCAAAAGCAGCATGCCTCTTGGCGCCGTCGAATCCAGCACCTACCTTAAACCCTTCCTCAATCAAAGTATCCCAGAGGTCCGCCAGGGTCTCTTCAAGACAGGTTTCGTAGTCATCCCAGGCAAATGCCGCTGCCACCGCTCCCCCCACCTTTTTTGCCAGCTGTATGACGACATCGCCGACATGCCGGGTATTGTAAAGCGGTTCGACAACCGGCCGGGTCAGGCTCGTGATCGGCTGCGGAAAGCCCCGGGCAATGGACACATCCTCATATCGCTCGAGGTAAATATGGTTGGGCAAAATCATATCCGCCTGGGCGGAAGTTTCATCCATATAAGAGGAGAAACTGACAATCAGGGGGATTTTCTCAAAGGCTTTCTTCACAGCCTGGTGGTCAGGCATGGCATACAACGGATTGGCACCGCTGACGAAAAGCACCTGCACCGGAGACTCTTGACTGTCATTGATTACCGCCGGCAGACGGTCCGGCAAAAATCGCGCGTGGGCATATTTTTCGCTGCCGGCGCCGTCAACGCGAGCCTGCTGCATGCCTCGGGAGGCGACCTCATCCATTTCGACCCTAGGCCATTCAATATAATCGGGTTCCGGAACGGCTGCCATCCCGCCGGACTGGTTCAAGTTTCCGGCCAGAGCATTGAGCATGTGAACCGCCATGAAGTCCTGCAGGCTGCCGGCAGAACGCCCGGCGCCCCTGCCGCAGATGGCCAGGGGTTTGCCGGCCCGGGAAAAATCCCGTGCCAGACCGGTGATCTTTTCAACCGGAACGCCGGTTAGCTGGGAAACGGCATCCGGTGCAAATCCGTCCAGGACAAGCTTTTTGTAGGCATCGAATCCGGCGGTGAATTTGGCGACAAAATCCCGGTTGTATAGCTTTTCACTAATCATTACGTGGCCGATGCCCAGGGCCAGAGCACCCTCGGTACCGGGTTTGGCGGCGATCCATTGATCAGATTTGGCGGCGGTCTTGGACAGCCGCGGTTCGACTTGACCCATTTTTCCGCCGTTCTGGATCAGGGCGCTTTTGCCCTGAAGCATAAAAACAGGCGATTGCCAGCCTTCGATCAATCCGCTGCCGAAACTCAAAATATAGTCGCAATTGTTTACGTCGAAGCCGGGTCGGGCCCGCAGGCCCTGCGTCAGATACAGCGTCAATTCATAATTGTCCTCGATCGAAGCGGACCGGATGAAATTGGGTGAGCCAAAAACGGTTAAAAAACGATTCCAAAGCTCGGGGACGGTTCCGGAATCGGAGTCGCTGATGCAGGCAACCGTGTGGGACAGCCCATTGCCTCGCAATTCGGCCAGCTTATCGGCGATCTCGCTGATGGCGGCTTCCCACGAAATATTGCGCCACCGGCCATTGACTTTTTTCTTGGGTGTCTGCACGCGATTGGGACCGTAGAGAAGTTGAGGCCCGGATTGGCCCAGGGGGCAAATACCGCCGTCATTGACCGGATGTCCCGCGAGACCCTCGATTTTGACGACCCTGTCATCCACGAGCCGCACACTGATGCCACAGCCGCCCGGACACAGGGTGCAGGTGGACTTGACATAGGAGGCTTCACCATTTTCCGGCACCGGCGTCCAGTCCCAATTCTGGGACCAAATGGAAAGGTCATCGGTCAACTTCCAGGGCAGCGGCGAAAGTGCCGTACCGGCAGCTCCGCCAATTACAAATGACAAAAAACTTCGTCGGTCTATTTTCATCGAATCATCCCCGATCTACTAATGAATATTTTCGAATGAATATTCAATATGCAATCTTCAATTAGTTATGGCACACGAAACATCCGCCTTTCAGCGTTTGGACACTGTTTTGATTGACATTTTCCCGCTGGTGGCATTCGGAGCAGTCATCCATTTTCATGCGGTCCCACGAATTCTTTTTAAAACCGGCAATATTGTGGCCCCAGATGTCCCGGCTGATGCCGGTGATCCGGTTGGCCTGGTACGTTTTAAGTCTTTCCGATTCACCGATATGCCCATGGCAGGTGACACAGTCCATTTTTCCCATTTTGACATGCGCGACATGGGAGAAAAACACACAATCGGGTTGCCGGGAGTAGACCAGCCACGGCACTTCCCGATCTTTTTCAACGTATTGCGTGTAAAACTTTTCCTCCTCCGGGCTTTCTCCCAAAATCTCATCATGACAGTCGATGCACTGGGCCAGCTTTGGAACCCCGGAATAGGTCCCGTCGTCACGGAAAAAATGGCAGCTTTCACAGCCGTCATCCACCAGTTCGTTGTGCAGGGCATGATTGAATTGGATGGGCTGCTCCTTTGAAGAATAGAGCAGTTGCGGGAAAATGACCCATCCGAGCACCAGGCTGGCAGCCAGCCCGAGTATGAAAAAAAGGGTGATGGGTCCGGCGGCTACGTCGCCTGATTCCGAAGAGGCAGCATCCGCGCTTGAGGGGTTGGATTTTAGGTCCTGGGCTTCTGAGGAATTCTGGTTCGCTTTATCCTCTGTGCTCATAGAAACTCCGTCGTGTGCTGAGGTTAATAAAAGTGCAAGCTAAAATCAATAGACACCGCGGTCGATTTACAACCACCAAAAATGACTCAAGTTGGCTTGTTTACCCTATTCCAGCAATTTTTGTCAAGGGAAAATCCATGACCGGGACTGCATCAGGGATTTGTCATAAGAGCGCCGCCTCCGGCCGCCAGCGTCCAGTCTGATCGAGAAAGAACCTCGGGGGCTCGGCACCGCAATCGACTATTGTAGGGTTCAGAAATTATTGCAGAAACGCAGGTAGGATGTAGGCAGGTCCGCCGCAGGCGGAGAAACCCAACAAAGCTTAATCAAAAAGAGAAACTGATGAACGTCAAACACCCGCCTGCCAAACATAGCGGCCGGATTAATTTAGTCGTTGAGTTTTAGGTCTGATGCCAGAAAATATTTGACAGCCATTTCAAGGCATTGCGGGCGTGTCGAACATCGACTAATCTGTTCTGCCCGTCATGAGTTTTTTGTCGAACGGTTTGTTTTTAAGAGGATTGAGGGATCAAGGGCGCCAAATTGAGGATTTGAGGGATTAACGGATAAGGTCAATAAGTAAATTAAGACCGAATTCCTTTAATCCCTAAATTCCTGAATCCCTGAATCTATGAATCCCTGAACCCCTGTTGATTCGTTTCCAACGGCAAAAAGTCGCAATCAAAACGAGCCATAGCTGTGCAATCCAGGCAACAGGTTGACCCCGAAATAGGTAAAAATGACGGCTGCAAAACCGACCATAGACAGGTAGGCGATGCGTTTGCCGTGCCACCCCCGCGTCAGACGTGCGTGCAGCAAAGTGGCGTAAACGAACCAGGTAATCAACGACCAGGTTTCTTTGGGGTCCCAGCCCCAATAGCGTCCCCAGGCGGAATTGGCCCAAACGGCGCCGGTGATGATGCCGACAGTTAAAAAAAGGAAACCAAGTAAAATAAGCTGATAGCCCAGTTCATCCAGAACCTTGAGTTCGGGGAATCTGTCCAGCAATCGGGTTTTGGTTTCATCCCGCATCTGGTGAACCAGAAAAACGATGCCGAAAAATCCAAAACATATGGGAACTGCCACAAGCAAAGCCCGTGACCAGCTGCTCACAAAAAGAACCCGGCTGAACAGGGCCGCAAATACAAACAGGATCACAATTTGAACAATTTTCACCCACAGAATCTGTTCATCATCCCGGCCCTTTTTCATCAAATACATGGCGCTGATGCCGAAGGCCAGGGCGAAAGCGGCATATCCGATGAAACAGGTAACCACATGGGCAATCAGCCAGTTGCTCTTTAAGGCCGGAAGTATGGGTTCGATAGCACTGGAAATTCTGGGATCCAAAGAGGCATAGGCCATCACCAGGCAGGCAATCGGGGTGGTGAAAGCACCAATGATGTGGTTTTTAATCTTACGTTCGATGAGCAAGTAGATCAAGACAATGGTCCAGGCAAAGAATACGAGGGATTCATATAGATTGGAAAAGGGCGCATGTCCAATACCAAGTTGATAAGATCCAAACCATCTCACAAGGATGCCTGTAGTATTACCAATCAAACCAATGAGTGCGATCCAGGTGGCGAACTTCGCAAAAACAGGTTTTCTAAAAATCCAGGCACTGATGTACAAAAACCCAGCGAGACCATATATGAATGTGACTACCGACAATATTAGCGAACCGCTCATTTTTTATCCTTTTTTTAAACGATATTCTTTTTCGTTTTTTTTCTTACAATCAGCCATGCGACTGCTCAAGGCCCCTCACCCCGGACGCCTGTCCGACCGGATCGTCAGGCACAATCAAGGTTCCGGTGCCAGGGCGACCAATTTTTCAGCAATCCGGTCAATTTTATTCTGCATTCCCATCTTATTTTTATTAGCAGTCCCGGTTACGGTGACCCGGGTGTTTTTGCCGTTTGAAGCTATTTCAAGGCAGATTTGCTGGTGCGACATGAAAAAAGTAATGTAGCACCCGACAATCATCAGGATAAAGCCGCAATAGACCACCCAAACACCGGGATCTTTGGTGACCTGGAGCCCGGTATAAAAGCGCGGTATATTCTCAACCACGGCGATTACGAGATTACCTTTGCGCATTTTATCAAAAGTGGGGAATCTCAACGGCAGTGTCACCTGAACCGGGTCGCCGCCGGGCGGTGTCAAAAGGCCGATGTAGGCATCGCCGATATTGTGGCCTCTGAACTCCGCGGATTGGATGAATCTTTTCATTTCAAAAGTTCCCAGCTTTTCCGGCAGCTCCAGCGGTTCATTCATGGTTGCGTTTTTTTTGTAAACCTTCCCGGTTTTCGTACTGGTAAAGCTCAAAACCACCCCGCTGGATGCAAGCGTTCCATAACTGGACTGAAAAAAACTGATGCCTTTATAGCGCAGTGGATCATTGACGATAATATCTTTGCTTAATACCGGTCGTCCCTGCTCCAAAATAGTTAAACTGGACCGAAATTCTTTTGGTGCGCCGTTGTCATAAAAACTGACGTCAAAATCATCGCAACGTACCTCGAAACCCAGGTTCATCATTTGGGGTTTGTTGCGCAGGCGGATGGTCTGAACGCTCTCGCCCTCGGCAATATTAACAAACCCTTCAAAACCGAATCTTGACCCTATCAACCCCCCGATGAGCAAAAAAACCACACTCAAATGGACCGTGTACACGCCAAAGCGTGTCCAGCGCCCCTTTTCCCCGTATATGGCAAATCCGTTATCCGTCCCTTCAACCTGGCTGTGGCGGAACCGACGGGCGATATAGCCTTGCAGGATATCCCTCGTCTGCTGGGTCTCAGCGGCTATGGATAACTCCCGCCGGTGCTTGATGTTTCTGAACCGCGGCAGATTGAAAGACGGACGGCGGGCAAACAGGATCCTCCGGTTGGAGGACATGCGATCGATAGAGCAAACGATGATATTGATGGTCAACAGGATGATCAACAGCTGAAACCACCATGAATGGTACATATCAAAAAGTTCGAACAGATTGAATAGCTGATATAAAACTCCTCCGAAAGCCTCGAAATAGGCCTGCGGATCTTCGTTTTGCGGGATCAATGTGCCGATAATTGAAGTAACGGCCAGGCTCAATAGCAAAACGATCGTTAACTTTACCGACGTAAAAAAATTCCATATTTTGCTAAGGGGATCCGCGGAGATCACCTGATTACTCATGGGCTGTCCTTTCAACTAAAAAATGAACCCAATTTCATACCAAATTTATCGACAACAGGCAACAGGGAATTAACTGCAATTAGCGAATACTGAATGTCGCATGCCGTATGGATGTATTCTAAAATCTTGATAAAAAAAGGACTGAGTGGATGAGGACTGAGTGCTGAGTGATGAGGACTGAGTGATGAGGGCTGAGGCTTGAGTTAATAAGTTTCGGAGCAGCTGAGCTGAACTCTGCTGGTGGTGTCGCAGCCCGAAGGGGAAATCCCAAACCCCGAACTTCTTAACCTTGAACTTTGAACCTCTAAACCCTGAACCTCTGAACCCCTGAACCCCTGAACCTCTGAACCCCTGAACCCCTGAACCTCTGAACCCTGAACCCCTGAACCCCTGAACCTCTGAACCCCTGAACCTTGAACCTCTGAACCCCTGAACCTCTGAACCCTGAACCTCTGAACCCTGAACCCCTGAACCTTGAACCTCTGAACCTCTGAACCCTGGACCTCTGAACCCCTGAACCCTGGACCTCTGAACCTTGAACCTCTGAGCTCGCCCCAAAAAAATAGCCTTCAGATCGCCGGGGCGGCGATACAACTGAAGACTATTTCCGGTTGCCTAAAAAACCTCAGGTATAATGCTACTATTTTTTTACGTACAAGCCGCGCGACTTGGCGTAAACCTGACCTTTTTTGGAAAGTTTATAAAGTGCATTGCTCAATTGCCGGGCATCGAGGTCGGTCTTTTGTTTCAACTGCGCCACGGTTACACCTTTTTTGGTGCGTTTGATAACATCGTAAACCGTATCCAACACCGTTTTACCGCCGGCTGCCGCGGCTTTGGTTTTTTTGGCCGGAGCTTTGCTCGCCGATGCGGCCTTGGCGGCCGGCTGGGCCTTGGCGGCCTGCTGGGTAAGTTTTTCTACTTTTTTGCTAAGTGCAGCCAAAGATTTCGAGACGGCTTTTAATTCGCTTTCCAACTTCTTCATGGGTATATCCTCCTTTTACTATTACTTCGTAATTTTCTTCCAAGGCTTGATCTTCCTGGAATCTAATACATCAAAATAGTAAAGTCAACACTGCGCAGGATCAAGGCTTTTTTTAGAAGACAATGACATGAACAGCGGGGTATGCATGGAAAAGAGTGAGCAAGTCTGTATTCAAGCACCTTCATTTATATCGATTGGTCGAGGGTCGGATACTGCGCTCCTGGGGCTATGGGCAGAAATCGGGAGTTGACAAACCCAGGGCGATATGAAAGATAGGCGGTTCACTAGTTACTTCGCCTCCTAAAATTATGGTGCCAAGTTTCAAGAAACCATATTGAAATAACGTGGTATATAAAAAATACGTAGCATTATATAATTAATCCGCCTTTCCTTCGAGCAAAGAATTTCTCAGTTTTTCAATAAATAACTTGTAATAATGAACGTTCTTTTTGTTGTGGCGGATTAATCATAGGGAATAAAGAAATGCCGATAAAATCTTCTCTGTCATCTAACGGCCAATATAAAATACCATATGAAGAACAATTGAATGCCGCCCAGCTTGAAGCGGTCATGGCCATTGAAGGGCCGATGCTCGTGATTGCCGGGGCTGGCAGCGGAAAAACCCGTACTTTGACTTACCGGGTCGCGCGCCTGGTGGAAGGCGGCGTTGCCCCGTCTTCCATCCTGCTATTAACCTTCACTCGCAAAGCCGCTCAGCAAATGCTCCAAAGGGCAACCACCCTGCTGGACCGCCGATGCGAGAATGTCGCCGGGGGCACCTTTCACTCCTTCGGCAATCTAATTTTGCGTCGGTATGCGACTGTCCTCGGCCTGGCTTCCAACTTCGCTATTTTTGACCGTGTCGATGCGGAAGCGCTGATCAGCCTGCTGCGCAAGGAAATCGGTGCCGCAACCATTAGTCGATCGCTGCCCCGCAAGCATACCCTGGCCAATATTTTCAGCCGGGCCGTCAACAAGATGCTTCCCATCGATGACGTAGTTTATGATGACTATCCCCACCTGATCGACGAGTTGGAATCCATCAACAGCATATTCCACTCGTATCGGCGGCAAAAACTCGAAAACAATTTCTTCGACTTCGATGATCTGCTGATTTATCTACTGCAGCTTTTAAAAGACCATCCGGAAATTCGCAACCGCATTTCATCAACATACCGTTACGTGATGGTCGACGAATATCAGGACACCAATAAAATTCAGGCCGAAATCCTGTATCTTTTAACGGGCGACAACAACAACATAATGGTCGTGGGAGATGATTCCCAGAGTATCTACGCCTTCCGCGGCGCCAACTTCAGAAATATCATGAAATTCCCTGAAATGTATCCCGGCACCCGGATCATCGCCCTGGAAGAAAACTACCGCAGTGTTCAACCCATCCTGAATTTAACGAACATCATTATCGACCAGGCCAAGGAAAAATATTCAAAGAATCTCTTCACCCGCCGATCCGGCGGATCGGCGCCGGTTCTGGTCGAAGCGCAGGATGAGAATGACCAGTCCCTGTTTATTGCGGATAACGTACAGCAGCTCATTCGTCAGGGGATTGCACTGAATGAAATCGCGGTCTTGTTTCGAGCCGGCTACCATTCATTTGATCTAGAAATTGAATTAAGCCGCTCCCAACTTCCCTTCATTAAGGTGGGTGGATTCAAATTCGTGGAGTCCGCCCATATCAAAGACGTCCTGGCACACCTGCGCGTGATCTCCAGCCCTCACGACCGCATAAGCTGGTATCGCATTTTGTTGCTTGTGGAAAAGGTTGGACCAGCCACCGCTCAAAAGATATATGAAGCCGTCATAAGCGAAGCTTCAGGCTACACCGGTTTGCTGACCAGCAAAGCAAAAACTGTGACCCGGGCCGGTCTCAAACGTTTGAAAGATCTTTTCTCCAATGTCGACGCCCGGTCGATGCCGCTTGAAAATATTGGCGAAGCGATAGTCGAATACTATTTGCCCATTTTAAAGGACCGGTACGATGATCATCCCAAGCGGGCCAAGGATCTTGAACAATTGATCGCCATCATGGAGCGCTATAGCAGCCTGGAACAGTTTTTAACCGATATGGCCCTCGAACCTCCGAATACCGCCATGGGTGACACGTTTACCGCTGAGACACCGGCCGAAGACCGACTGGTTCTGTCCACCATCCATTCGGCCAAGGGGCTCGAGTGGCACACTGTCTTCATAATCTGGGCGCTGGATGGACGCTTCCCCTCTCATTATGCCCTGCAAAAGGAGGAGGATCTGGAGGAGGAACTGCGTTTGATGTACGTGGCCGCCACCCGGGCCCGTGAGAATCTCTATTTTACTTACCCGAACCAGGTCTACGATCGCAGCCTCGGCCTTGTCTTAAGCAGCCCCTCCAGATTTATCGATATGATATCGGACCGGGTTCTCGAAAAACAGTCGGCGCTCTACCGGTCTGCTTATTGATTTTACTCATTGCCATAGCGCCGGTCTCGTGATATGTCCCCGTTCAATGCTCACGGTGCTCGGTAATTGAGAGATTCCCACAGCATCGCAACTTCAGCGGTTACCGGCGCAGTTCTACTAGATCGAAACAGCACTAGCAAAAGCTTGATGGCACCTGAATATTACATCCTGATCATCGGTTATATTTTCGGCTTTTACATGGCCTGGAACATCGGAGCCAACGATGTCGCCAACTCCATGGCCTCGGCCGTGGGTGCTAAAGCCATCACCATTCGTCAGGCTGTTTTCATCGCCGGCGTGCTGAACATCGCCGGCGCGGTTTTCATCGGTTCGCATGTCACCAATACCATCCGTAAAGGAATCGTGTCGACGGATATAATGAGTGATCCGCACGTGGCCCTGATCGGGGCGCTTTCTGCGCTGCTGGCAGCCGCGTTGTGGGTCAGTTTCGCGACCTGGAAGTCATTGCCGGTTTCGACGACGCATTCGATTGTGGGGGCGATGATCGGCTTCGGCATTATGGCCGGCGGCATAAGCGTTATAAACTGGGCTAAGTTGGCGGCCGTGGTGGCCAGTTGGGTTATTTCGCCGGTATTTAGCCTGACGATATCCTTTGTCATGTTCAAGGTTATTGTTAAACTGATTTTGGAAACCAAAGACTCATTGGTCAGGGCCATGAAAATGTCGCCAATTTTCATCGGTATTGCGGCCTTTGTCGTGGTATTATCTTTTTTATTTAAAACACCGTTGGGCAAAAAGCTCTCCATCGATATGCCAATCGCCATGCTGATAGCATTGCTGTTAGCGGCCTTAATCGGCTGTGCGGGCCGTCTGCTGATTCAACGCTATGTCGGTCGTGACAGCCGTCATGGTACGGAAGAGGTTTTTAGAAAAATTCAGATCGGAACTTCCTGCTACGTCGCCCTGGCCCAGGGTGCCAACGATGTCGCCAACGCCATTGGCCCGCTGGCTGTCATTTACTTTTTAGTCAAAACCGGCGATGTAGGGGCCAAGGTGCCGGTACCGATATTTCTGCTTTTGTTCGGCGGTGTCGGAATTGCCGCGGGTATCGCAATGGCAGGTCATCGGGTCATGGACACCATCGGCACCAAAATTACCACCCTGACCAACACCCGGGGTTTTTCGGTTGATTTTGCGGCCGCCTCCACGGTATTGTTGGCTTCGAAATTAGGCCTGCCGGTTTCCACCACCCATGCCGCCGTGGGCGGCGTGTTGGGTGTCGGCCTGGCCGGCGGCATCGAGGCCGTGAATTTCGGCATTGTCTTTCGGATAATGCTCTATTGGGTGCTCACGGTACCGTCGGCGGCAGTAACCAGCATGGCCATTTTTAAAATACTGCAACTGGTTATATAAATGAATACTCATTAGCGAGGGGGGGCTATGCGAATACCATTCCTTTCACTGTTTATGTCATCACCTTTTGACGGGTTGGAGGAGCATGCCGAGAAAATAAAAGAGTGCACCTGGGCTTTCCAACAAGCGATCGAATGTCATATAACCGATCAGTGCGAGTCTTTTGAGGAATTCAGGCTGGAAGTCGACCGGCTGGAAAGTGAGGCCGACGCTGTTAAAAGACGCATTCGGGGACATTTACCGAAGGGAACTCTGATGCCGATCGATAAGTTTGAGCTATTTCGTTATCTGCATGAGCAGGATAAGGTCCTTGATGCCGTCGAAGAAGCATTGGATTGGCTTTCCTTCAGGGCCGAGCCCGGAATTCCCAAAGTTCTTGAAAAGGACTTCTATATGCTGGTTGATGCAGTATTGGATCCGGTGGAAGAAATGTGTCGCATGGTGTCCGAGGCCCGCAAATATTTTACGAACTTCTCGGCTAAGCAACGCCGGTTGGTAAAAGACATTATCCACACATTGCGTCAGCAGGAACATGAGGCTGATAAGGTTGAGGACGCGATCAAACAAAAAGTGCTCAACATGACGATGGAGTCGGTTATCATTTTTCATATGATTCGGCTGGCGGAAACCATCGGATCCATAGCCGACCACGCCGAAAATGCCGGAGATATGATGCGGGCCATGCTGGCGAGGTAGCGGGATTATTCACGAATAAATGCCCACCAGATAAAAGCGACGAACACGGCAATCGATACTGCTGCGAACAGGTATCCCCTCCAGTCAAAAGGCTTTCCCGCAAATCCCAGCTTGTCCACATCACCGACTTTAGTCTGGCAGGCCGGACACACCTTGGCACGCAAGGGCAGGTACTCGTAACATGACGGGCATTTTTTGATGATATGCCTGGGGGTATCCGGCTTTGTGAAACTTTGTTCTTTAGGGTTCACGATGGAATCCTCCTGGTGTGATCTAGGTCACTCAAAGCATGGCTTGCCGATCATTCAGCTTTGTTCCGTATAATCAGCTCTAAGGAACAATTTTGGATTGTAGATTTTTGGTATCGCTTGGTTCTGTCCTTTTTTTTGAGATTAATTCGAAGGCGGACAATAATTTCAGGGCACCTGCTTATACATAGGTGAATGAAGGTCAACTGTTTAAGAAGCCATTCTCGACGATAATCTCACTGCGATTTTTTATTTGTTCAAGCCATGCCTCGAAAGTTTTAAATCTTTTTTGTTGCAGCAACTGTGTTTTAATGCCGTCTTTTTCTTTGGCAAACTCATCCATGGATGGGCTTTTTCGCTGATTGAATTGAATTACGTAATATCCCTTGCGACCTTTTACAACCTCCTGGGGTAGTATATTCTGATCCGATAGTTCAAAGGCCATCCGAGCCAGATCACGTTCGTAGCCGATATTCGGTATGGCGTCGTTACGCTTGAAAAAACCGGTTACGGACGGTTTAAGATCGAATTGCCGACCAGCTTCCTGCGGAGATACGCCGTCTTTTAGAGCTGCCAGCACGGCTTCGGCATCGGCTTTTGCTTTTTCTTCCTTTTTTTCTTGTATCAGATCAGCTTCGACCTTGGCCTTGGCCGCACTTAGCTCGGGAATCTGCGACGGTCGTATTTCAACTAACTCCATGAGATAGTAGCCATCACCAAAATCCTGAATATCGCTGACCTCACCCTCGGTTAAATTAAACGCCGCTTCGGCAAATTCAGCTTTTTTTTGCACCCCTGCCGGTGGATTCCGGCGGGTAAAATAATCTGTTGTGGTCAAAGTAAGATTTTGCTCAGCGGCGATAGAATCCAATTGGTCGCCGGCAAAGGTGGCATCAAAGACGGATTCGGCCGCATCGTAAGCAAGGTTTTTGGAATAGTCAGCAGCCAGTTTTTGCCGGATGCCGCCGCTGGCTTCGGCCAGTGCTGTGGTGGACGCGTCATTGACCTTTTCGACTTTGATAATGTGCCAGCCGAATTGAGTTTTCACCGGATCGCTGATTTCACCGGCTTTCATGGAAAACGCCTTGTCCGAAAAAGGTTTGACCATCGCCTCTCGCCGGAAGGTACCCAAATGACCGCCTTTGTCCTTGCTGGGGCCTTCGGAAAATTGCTTGGCCAGCTCGGCAAAATCCTGCCCGTCTCTGGCCTTTTGCAGGATATCTTCGATACGCGCTTTGACTTTGGCCACATCTTCCGGGTTGGCCTGCGGGTCGACTTTCAGCAGAATGTGCCGGGCTTCGACGGTTTTCGGATTCTGAAATTCCGCCGGATGTTCATCGTAATATTCGCTGATCTCATCATCGCTGATTACCACTTGAGCCTCAAATGATTTCGGATCGAATTTCAGATAGCGTACGGTCCGGGCGGGATCGGTCTTGTAATTTTCCTTGTGAGTATCGAAATACTGCTCAATTTCTTCATCAGTCACGGCGATATCTTTATAGCGATCGGCTTCCAGCAGAAAAAAGTCCAAGTTGACTGTGGCATTGTTCCACTTATACCAATCGATGGCCTCCTGATCCGATACTTTGACACTGGAGGTTATAAAATTATTGAGTTTCTGGACTAACAGGGCATCCCGCTGAGTGCTTTCGAATGATTCGGGCGTCAGGTTGTTGCTGGAAAGGACAACCTGGTAGCGCCGGGGGTCAAAAACGCCGGCCACCTGAAAGGCGCTGATGCCTCTGATGGTTCGGGACAAATCTTCGTCGGAAACCTGGATATCCAATTCAGTCGCCTTTTGACGCATGAGGAGGTTATCCACCAGTTGATCCAGGGCCCTTTGCTCCAGCTGCAGACTCTTGATCAGATCTTCATTCGCGTTGTTGCCGAAGCTCTGCCTGACTTGATCGATCAGGCGCTTGTAAGTTATCCGATATTCATCAATGGTGATGGTATCGCCATTAACGGAAGCCACCCGTCCCGATCGTTGGGAAGTCCAGCTGCCCACCCCCCATAGTACGAAAACGACAACGATGGCGCCTAAAATTACTTTGATTAACCAGGATCCGGCATGTTTGCGCATTAAACTGAGCATGTGATTCCTTTCTATGTTGCAACTATACTATATTACAACTTTATATCGATATTCTCAACTGGAAACAGCCCGGCAACCGGATTGCCGGCGGCCGGGCTTAAATCGGAACTTTCTTTGATCCAGTCCATACAGTGTGCAGAAGAACCGAAACTACCCCCCAAAATTTGAACGCCTCATAATATTTTTTTATCCATCTTTTGTCAACTGCATATGGAAAATAGTTATTGACACCCCAATCGGTATTTGGTAGGTATCACATTTCGTGATTGGGGCTGTAGCTCAGCTGGGAGAGCGCATGACTGGCAGTCATGAGGTCAGGGGTTCGAGCCCCCTCAGCTCCACCACCCTTTATAAAAGGTTAGTAGCAAGAGGTAATTTCAAGCATTCAATTATGTTCAATTAAAGCCGGTGGTTAGCGAATAATCGGCAGCGCCCCGCAGCCAATATTGAGCAAAAAATGGATTCATTGAAACGACCTTGTCCGGCTAACCTTTTTTTATTGGTCATACCCCGCGATTGCAGTAACGTTAAGTAAGGCATGAACCGATGATCGATCCTGCACCATCACCGTGCGTGCGATTTTTTCCATGGCTTCTGGGAGCACTTCTGATTGGATACGTCACCATTCATCCCCTTCAGCTCGCAGGGGCGCAAACGCAGTCAACCATCCGTGATGACAGCCAATTGAATTCGGACTTGCCGCAGCCGTCCGACAGAAATACGGCTCATCTGTATTTTGCAGATCGCAACAACTCTTTTTTAAAATCCGAGCTCAGGATCATGCCACAATCGGATGATCCGGTCGAGTTCGGACGAGCCATCATCGACGCCTTGATAAAAGGCCCGCAGAAAGGACTTATCCGGACTATTCCGGACGGCACGGAACTCAGCGCGATCTATATCGGCCCGAACGACGTGTGTTACGTCGATTTGTCGGGTCCAATAAGGACAAAGCACAGCGGTGGCGTCAAATCAGAGCTGCTGACCATTTATTCGGTGGTCAATTCACTGATACTGAATGTTTCCGAAATAAAACGCGTGAAAATATTGATTGAAGGAAATGAAGCGCCTACCCTGGCCGGACATATTAACCTGCAGTTGCCTTTCAGGGCCAATATGCTGCTAATACGATGAAAAGCAAATCCAAGTTAAACAACATCAGAAACATCGGAATCATCGCTCACATCGATGCGGGCAAGACAACCGTCACCGAACGGATCTTATTTTATACGGGACGGTCCCACAAAATCGGTGAGGTTCATGATGGTGAAGCAGTGATGGACTGGATGGTCGATGAGCAGGAAAGGGGTATCACAATTACCTCGGCTGTTACCACCTGCCAATGGGAGAACCATGAAATCCATGTGATTGACACTCCGGGGCATGTGGATTTTACCATCGAAGTCGAGCGCTCCCTGCGGGTGCTGGATGGGGCTGTGGGGGTTTTCAGTGCCGTGGAGGGTGTGGAACCCCAGTCCGAAACCGTTTGGCATCAGGCCGATAAATACGGCGTTCCCAAAATGGCTTTTATCAACAAGATGGACAGGATCGGGGCTGATTTTTTGGCAACCGTTGCAATGATGACGGAACGCCTCAAAGCCCACCCGCTGATTCTGCAACTTCCGGTCGGCCAGGGCGATGACTTTACCGATGTCATCGATCTGATACATATGAAGCAATTCCGCTGGGATGAGCAAAGCCTGGGGACCGCCTATGAGCAGATCCCCATCCAGGATGATTTTCTGCAGCAAGCCGAAGAATACCGCGAAAAAATGATCGAGGCGGTGGCCGAGTACGATGATGAGGTGATGGAAGCCTATTTGTCGGAGCTGCCGATTGACTCGGTGACTCTGATGAAAGCCATTCGCAGTGCGACTATCAACCTGGAATTAGTCCCGGTACTGTGCGGATCCGCCTTGCGGAACAAGGGCATCCAACCGTTGATGGATGCCATTGTCAAATTTCTTCCGAGTCCCGCCGATATTCCGCCCATCAAAGGAACCCACCCTGAAACCGGTGAAGAAGTCGCATGTGTGGCCAAAGATTCCGCCCCTCTGGCAGCGCTGATTTTCAAGGTGTCCATGATCGAGGGTCGCAAGTTGTCATTTGTCAGGATCTACAGCGGTAAAATGAAAGCCGGCGGCGAAGTCTACAATCCTGCGCTGAAGAAAAAAGAGAAATTAGCTCGGATTCTGCAGATGCATGCCAACAAACGCGAGCGCATCGATACGGTTGGTGCGGGCAATATTGTGGGTGTTGTGGGTTTGAAAGATTCATCCACCGGCGAGACCCTGTGCTTTGACGATCATCCGGTATTGCTTGAAAATATAGAGATTTACGAACCGGTTATCTCGGTGGCGGTGGAGCCGAAAACCCATGCCGACCAGGAAAAAATGGACGAAGTGCTGCAAAAGTTCATGGCGGAAGATCCAACCCTGATTGTCCGCAAAGACGAAGATACCGGACAGACCATCCTGTCGGGTATGGGAGAGTTGCACCTGGAAATTATCACCAGCCGCATGCAGCGGGAGTTCAACACTAAAGTCAACGTCGGCAAACCTCAGGTCGTATACCGGGAAACCATCGACGACCAGGCCCGCGCCACGGCAGTTTTCGATAAAGAAATCGCCGGGCAGCGCCTGTATGGCGAGGTCAACATCGCCGTTGCACCGCTGGACCGCGGCACGGGCAACAAATTTTTGTCAGATATTTCAGAGGAAGAGCTGGATGGGGTTTTCATCGAGGCCGTCCGCAAGGGCGCGCTGGAGTCGCTGGCCAGCGGCTCATTGATGGGCTATCCGGTGGTTGACGTTGAGGTCACCCTGCTCGGTGTGCAGCACAAGGACTCCTTGAGCACCGAACTGGCATACACCGTAAGTGCATCCATGGCCAGCCGGGACGCCCTGTCCAAAGCCAAACCTTTTTTGCTGGAGCCGATCATGGATGTGGAGGTTTTTGTACCCGAAGCATTTATGGGTGAAGTTATCGGCGACCTAAACGCCCGCGGAGGCAAAATCGGGTCCATCGATCATAAGCTGGGTTCCCAATTCATCAAAACCACCGTTCCCCTGTCCCGCATGTTCGGCTATTCGACTTCCTTGCGATCGGGTACCCAGGGCCGCGGTACCTTCACCATGCAGTTTTCTCATTTTGACCGCAGTTAACGATCAGTCCTTGATACCAATTATTCCCCCCTTGAAGATAATCATGCTGCTTCGAGTTTTGACAATCTCAGTTAGGGAGTGGTGGAGTATTGGAGGATTGAAAAAAAACCAACCCCTCTGTTAAAATTCCAGCACTCCAGCACTCCAATACTCCAACACCCCGGATATGGGTAATATGAAAACCCACTGATTTTAACCTAAGGCCGGATACTCTGGCCGATAATTCTCTACTTCTGTTTTTTCTTCGCCGGCCCTTTCATTTTAGCCAGCCAACCTTCTACCTGCTTCCTTTTAGTGTCGTCTTTCATATACTTTAAGGCTTGCTGCAACTGGACCAGGGCGTTTTTGAATTCTCTCTTTTTAAGGTAGTATATGCCGAGATAATAATGGGCGTCGCCTAAATCCCGCTGCTGCCCCAAACTCTGTCCCAAATAATAGTAAGCGGGCGTAAATTTTGGATATTGTTCGGTCAGCTTGTGAAAAAGGCCGGCGGCCTCCGACAGATTCCCCATCTCCATCTGGGTACGCCCCAGATAAAAAGCGCCTTCCGGATCTTGCGGATTCATGCCGTGGGCGCTTTTGAGTGTCTTGAGCGCCTGGGGAAACTGGCCGTCGAGAAAGTATATCCAGCCGAGGTCCTTCAATATGTAAGGATCAAATGCTCTTTTCGTCAGGGCAACCCGCATCTGCTTGATGGCTTCCGACCGTTTGCCGGCCCGGGCCAGAATCAAGCCGTAGCGGTAGTGGGTCAGCGGATCACCAGGGTTTCTGGCCACCTCGGATTCGAGTCGGCTCAGGATGGTTTCCTCATCGCCATAGCGGGTTTCGACCCGGATGTGCACCCGGGTAAAATTTTCCGGATCGACCAAGGGAATGGGTTTGGCAGTAGCATCGTGGGATTCAATCCAGGAACCGATGAAGGCAATCCGATCCTCAACCGCCGGGTGCGTCTTGAGGTAGGTGGGAATCTGGTCTGATCCGAACCAGGTTTTACCCCGGATTTTCTTTAAGATCTTCAGCAGGCCTTCGGCATTGTAGCCGGCTCCGGTTATAAATTCTACGCCAAACTGATCGGCCTGCATTTCATCGTCGCGGCCGTAAGCCAGTTCGGCGGATTGGGTTGCGGCCTGAGACCCCACCGTCACCGCCTGGGCGGCTTCCCCGGCTCCGCCGACACCCAACAGGACGCCGGCCGCCATTCCGGCCAGCGATGCCCAGCCCATCTTCTTTTGGCGTTCGATTTTCTGGGAGATATGGCGACAGTAAACGTGGGCGATTTCATGGCCCAGGATACCGGCCAGCTCTTCCTCCTGCTCCATGGCGTCGATCAATCCGGTATATACGAAAATGTGACCGGCCGGCGTGGCAAAGGCATTGTAGACATCGTCTTTGATGACATGAAACTGGTATTTAAACGGTTGCTGGGGCAGAGTTGCCAGAATCCGTTGGCCGATTTCATTGACGTAATTGACGACCATCGGGTCATCGATCACATCGTAATGCTTGTAAATCGCTGCCATCATCTGGCGCGACAGGTTCTCTTCTTCTTTGATGGTAATGCCGCGAGCCACAGTCGGAAAAAAACCGACCATGGCGACCACGGCCACTATTACAACAGCGATGGCTTTTTGACAGGATTTCATTCTTTTCTCACGATAAGCCTTAAGAGTTTAAAAATTTGCGCAACTATAGATCCGGAAATTTTTGATGCGTTCAGTTTCAACTTAAGCAGCTATGCCGGAGCCGGACTTGCCGATTGACGAATGAATGTATGTGGCGTCTCTTCGGGCGCCGCCGGTCAAATCGTCACAGCAGGCTTCATTTACAATTTATAGTATGACAGAATCCAGGCATTACAACCACCGGCAATATGGCACCGGCATGTTGACACACTTTTAACCTCTTTTCAAACAGGAAAATTTGTGTTAGATCATTGACCTATGGCAAAAGTAATCTGCATCGCAAATCAAAAGGGAGGCGTGGGCAAAACCACCACGGCCATCAACCTGTCGGCGTCTCTGGCTGTTTCTGAAAAGCGCACCCTGCTGGTGGATTGCGACCCCCAGGCCAATGCGACCTCGGGCGTCGGTATCGATCGGTCCACCACCGACAAAACCCTTTACCACGGTATGCTCGGCCAAGCGGGATCCCGAAGCCTGATCAAGGACAGTGCCATCGCCACGTTGAAGGTCATCCCGGCCAACGTGGAATTGATCGGATTCGAGGTCGAAATGATGTCAAGCCCGAACCGTGACAAGGCCTTAAAAAATCTCCTGGCCGATCTGAACGACTCATTTGAATACATCATCTTAGACTGCCCACCTTCGTTGAGCCTGTTGACCGTCAATGCGCTGACCGCCGCCGATTCGCTCCTGATTCCTTTGCAATGCGAATTTTATGCCCTTGAAGGATTAGGCCAGCTGCTGCAAACCGTAAAGCGCATCAGACAAGCCTTAAATCCGACTCTCAAGATTGCCGGCATCCTGTTGACCATGTTCGACAAACGGACCAATCTTTCATACCAGGTCGCAGAAGAAGCCGAAAAATATTTCGAAAACCTGGTATTTAAAACCATGATCCCCAGAAATATCCGCCTGGGTGAAGCGCCGAGCTTCGGCAAGCCCATTTTACTCTATGATGCGACATCCACCGGTGCTCGCAGCTATCTCGAGTTGGCCAATGAAATTTTGACAAATGGCGATTCCAGAACGCCGTGATTGACAGTCTCGTAAAAAGTCGAAAAACGACCTGTTTACGAGAGTGTTTAGTATTGGGCGATTGGTGTCAAGTGGTATAACATATCGATATGACTTGCGAAGTGTTTTACCAAGTACCAAATATGAAACACCAAACACATGATGAATTCAAATTTTTAGGAATTCATCATTTTCTAATATCCAATTTCAGTTATTTCGGCCGAGGTTCATGATGCAAAAAGACAAGCTTAAAAAAAAGACCGTCTCCGCTAAAGGCAAGCGCAAAAAAATGGCCTTGGGCAAAGGGCTGGGGGCCCTCATTACGGGCATTGAAAACGATGAGGAGGCGAAACAGGATTTTTTTTATTGTGATATCGAACTGATACGGCCTAACCGCTTTCAGCCCCGCGCAAAATTTTCCGAAGATGATCTGCAGGAACTGGCCGACTCCATCAAGACCCAGGGCATCCTGCAACCCCTGCTGGTCCGCAAAGATGACCCCGGCTTTGAGTTGATTGCCGGTGAAAGACGACTGAGAGCCTCTAAACGGGCTGGCTTAACCCAGGTCCCGGTGGTGATTAAACGGGTGACCGACGACAAACTGCTGGAGATGTCCCTCGTTGAAAACATCCAGCGTGAAAACTTAAACCCGGTCGAAGAGGCTGAAGCCTATCATCGACTGATCACCCAGTTAAAGCTGACCCAGGATCAGGCATCCGTCAGGGTGGGTAAAAGCAGATCGGCCGTGGCCAACTTTTTGCGCCTGCGCCAGTTGCCGGACCGCATTAAAGACAGTATCACCGAAGGCGAATTGAGCATGGGCCATGCCCGGGCCTTGCTGGGCGCCGAACATGCTGCCCAGCAGCTGACCGCCTGGCGCGCGGTGATTTCCAAAAAATTGTCGGTCCGGGAGACCGAAAATCTGGTGCGGCGCCTGAAATCAGAGAAAAAAAGACCAAAAGTATCCATAAATCGTTCGGAGCAAATACATCTGGCCGGCCTTGCCGAGGATTTATCCCGCCATCTCGGCACCAAAATTATGATCAAAAAGGATGGCCCAAAAGGAAAAGTTGAAATCGAATTTTACAGCAATGATGATCTGGAGCGCCTGATAGAGCGCCTCAGGCAAATTTAAAACTACGAATTTAGGAATTTAGGGATTCAGGAATTCAGGAATTCAGGGATTTAGGAATTTAGGAATTTGGGGATTTAGGAATTCAGGAATTTAGGAATTTAGGAATTAAAAATTAAGGAATTGTAAGGAATCTTATAATTTCTATTTTACAGATGCTATCCTTTAATCCCACAATCCCTCAATCCCTCAATTCCTCAATTTAGTGCCCTCAATCCCTCAATTCCTCAATTTGGTGCCTCTAATCCCTCAATACCATGATTTGGCGCTCTCAATCCCAAAATTCGGCGGCATTAGCGGATATTGACGATCCTCATGTCCATTCATATTATCATAGATGGTTACAACCTGATCCGACAATCAAAGCAGCTCAGTGCGCTCGATCTGCAGGATATCCAACTGGGACGCGAAGCACTGCTCGACATGCTGGCCGCCTATAAAAAGATAAAAGCCCATCGCATCACGGTGGTATTCGACGGCACCCGATCGCCCATGCTCACCCTCCAGCGAGATCGGCAAAAAGGCATCACCATTGTGTTTTCGCATGCCGGCGAATCGGCGGACACGGTCATAAAGCGGATGGCACGTCAGGAGGGCGAAAAGGTTCTGGTGGTGAGCTCCGATAGAGAAATTGTGCGGGCGGTGGAAGCCGAAGGGTCTGCCACCATCAGCGCGCCGGATTTTGAATATAAGCTGACTTTGTCCCAATACGCCGGGGCAATGGATATCGATCGCGACGCATACCAGGGCTGGAAGCCGACCACCAAGAAGAAAGGCCCCAGCCGACGCTTGTCCAAAAAGCAACGCAAGACCAGGACTAAAATTCGAAAGCTATGAACCTACAGATCTCGTATATTACCCTTAAAAAGAGTCATATTTATTGGATAAGATCTTCGTCAATTTGCACCAAATTGAGGGATTGGGAAATTGAGGGATTAAGGAATTATCGAATACGACCAATAAATAAAATAAGACCGGATTCCTTCAATTCCTAAATCCCTGAATTCCTGATTCCTTCAATTCCTGAAAGCCGGTATTTATCCGCTTTCTCTGGCGGACAACAAAGTATTTCTTAAAGCATCACAGTAAATGAAGATTCTCATCGCTAAAACATCCGGGTTCTGTATGGGAGTGCGCCGGGCCGTTGAAATGGTTTTGGATGCGCCGGACCAGCAAGCCAACCCGATTTTCACCTACGGCCCCCTGATCCATAACCCACAGGTGCTTAGCCTTCTAAATTCCAAGGACATCAAAATCTTGGATGAAATCCCAGACCAGGGATCGGGTACGGTGATGATCAGAGCCCACGGTGTTCCGCCGACGGCTAAGCAGGGACTCGAGGCCGCCAATTTTAAAGTTATCGATGCAACCTGCCCGCGGGTTATCAAGGTCCAGACGATAATCCGCAAGCACGCCAAAAAAAATTATGCCTCGATCATCATCGGCGACAAGGATCATCCGGAAGTAATCGGCCTGCTCGGGTATGCACGGGGAAAAGGCTATGTTATCGGTACCATGCAGGAGTTGGAGGCATTACCGGCCTTTGACAAAGCAATCATTGTCGCCCAGACAACCCAGAATACGCGTTTATTTGACGCCGTTAAAGACTGGACCGCCGCCAACCACCCGCATTACAAAGTTTACAATACCATCTGCGATTCCACTGAGCGACGGCAGGCTGAAGTCAAACGCCTGGCGGAATCGGTTGACGCCGTAATCGTCGTGGGCGGACGCGACAGCGGCAACACCCGGCGCCTGGCAGAAATCGCAGGCGAAACCGGCAAGCCGTCCTATCATATCGAATCCGAAGCCGACCTCAAGGATATTGATTCTGAAGTGCTGATATCGGCCCGGCATATCGGCATAACTGCCGGTGCATCCACCCCGAATTGGATTATTAAAAAGGTATACCGCTCGCTGGAAGCCCTGCATGTCAAACGCAAAAACAACTGGCGCCGCATATTATTCGGAGCCCAGCGAGGGCTGCTGCTGACAAACATCTACGTCTCCCTTGGCGCCGGATGTCTGAGCTATGCCTGTTCGAAGCTGCAGGGATTCAGCCAGTTCTTTCCCTATGTGCTCATCGCAATGCTCTATGTTCAATCCATGCACATTCTGGCCCATTTGACCGGCAACAAAGCCGATCAATTCAATGATCCCGAACGGGCCAACTTTTATGAGAAGTACAAGCTGCTGTTGACCGGCCTGGCGATAGCCGCCGGAGGGGCCGGCCTGGTCATTGCCTTTACCCTCGGTTGGTTTCCTTTTTTGCTGCTCCTGGTCATGAGTCTGTTAGGATTATCATACAATCGGATTCTGGTTCCCAAGCGGTTTAGCGCGGTCAAGTACAGAAGAATCAGAGATATTCCCGGATCCAAAACCTTCTTAATTGCCGTGGCCTGGGGGGTTGTGACGGCCCTGCTAACCCCGTTGGCGCTGGTCGAAAAACCCCACTGGATCACCGGGTTGATATTCCTGTGGTCCGCCGGTCTGGTATTTGCCAGAACCGCTTTCTTCGATATCCTTGATATGCAGGGGGACCGTATCGTCGGCAAAGAAACCATCGCCCTCATGCTCGGGGAGAACCGGTCGCTGAGCCTTTTAAAATTCATCCTGCTGATTTTAGTGGGATCCCTGTTGGTATTGAGCGCCTTTCATCTCATTTCTTATCTAGGCTTTTTTCTGATCAGTTCTCCCCTGCTGCTATTGCTTCTTCTTTCAGCTTATGAGCGGGGAATTTTGCTGCCCAGCGTCAAGCTCGAACTGCTGGTTGAAACGAATTTTCTGATGGCCGGCGCCATTGCGTTTCTCTGGGCCCTGGTGATATAAACTGCGGAAAATAAAGCGCATAGGGCATGACGCGCAGGACATGGGACAGAGTGCGTGGGGCAGAGGGCGTGGGGCTTATGGCATGAGGAATGGCGTTTTAGGGCAGAAGGAATTTTCTGGAGTCGGTATGCGGAATCGGGAAAGCAGAATTCAGGGCACAGAGCGGATATGGTTCATGTACGACGGATTTTTGCCATAAGGAATCGTAGTTAGGCAGTTATCAATACAATATTACCCCAAAAAGCGCAAAATAATTTTCATTTCCTTTATAACCCTTTAACATGCAAACGTTTACAATGACAAATGTTGGCGTGAACTTTTGAAAAAGGCTAAAAGTCAAATGATGGATTGTAATATTGTCGACAGAGCGAAGCGATACCATAATTCGTCATTCGTCATTTGTCATTCGTCATTTCCGGCTTGTCCGGGTTAGTGCTTCTGCCTGAACCTGGGTTCCGTGCCGGATAAGAGGCGTTTAATATTGGCGGTGTGCCGCAGGAAAATGAAAACAGCCATCAGGATGGCACAGACCGTAATAGCCGCGGTGCCGGAGGAAAACCACGCCGCCCAGGGTAAAACCACCGCCGCCGAAAGGGACGCGGCGGACACTCGTTTGCTTGAAAATAGCATGAGGATGAATATCAACATTGCGCCGAGACAGGCCGGCGGGGATAGAACCGCGAAACAGCCGGCGCAGGTTGCGACCCCTTTGCCGCCGTCTTTAAATTTCATGTAGAGCGGATAAAGGTGGCCGAAAAATGCCGCCAGCGCGGCGGCAACCGGCAGGAGTTGAGCAGTGCCCTGTTGGTTGCCTGTCAAAATGACGGATAGATAAACCGGCACGGCACCTTTGAGCACGTCACCGATAAAGGTCAATAGCCCTAAAGTCGAGCCCGCAACCCGCCTGACGTTGGTCATGCCGATGTTGCCGCTGCCCTGCTGCCTGATGTCCACCGAAGTAAAAGCCCGGGTTAAAAGCACTCCCCAGGGTATGGATCCCAGGAGGTAAGCCAGCACCGGCAAGCATATGAATGATACGATTGCACTGGTTGTCATGATCCGTTTGTGTTTGAGACCCTATTTTATATCATCGGTATCCCATGGGTAGATATTAGATTTTGGAATAATATATAAGCATTGAATATCGGATTTTTTATAGCAACGATTAAAATCTAATAAATTGAAAGACAACGATAGATGGAACCTGTAATTCTCCCGATTGAAGATGTGCTGGATTTGCATTTGTTTCAGCCGCGGGATATCCCCGACCTACTGGAAGATTACCTGGCCGAATGCCTCAAGGCCGGTTTTTCTTCGGTTCGAATCATTCATGGCAAGGGCAAAGGCGTTCAGAAAAAACGGGTGCAAGGGATACTTAAGAATAATCCAATGGTGGCGTCGTTTCGCGATGCCCCTCCCGAGGCGGGTGGGTGGGGCGCAACGTTGGTGGAGTTAAATAAAAATGTTGATGTCGATAATTCAAAATGATCCGCCCGGAAATGCCGCTCAAGTCCACCCGTAAAATCGAAAATGAAAGCTTTGCCGGCTGGAATAGCATGCAGCAGACTCGCCCGGAGGGATGGGCGCTGGTTTCAGCCTGGCGGTTTCAGGATCCCCCTGATTTTTTCCTCCAGTATTTTCATGTTAAATGGTTTTTGAATAAACCCATTGCAGCCGCGGTCAATTATGGCTTTGGCCTTTTGGTCGAGGCTGTAGCCACTGGAAAGCAATACCTTGATCGCCGGATTGATCGCCTTGAGTGAGTCGTAAGTGTCACCGGCTTCCATGCCGGGCATGATCATGTCCAGCAAAACCAGATCAACACTTTCCTGGCTGGATTTGTAGATTTCCACGGCTTCCTGACCGCTTCTGGCAACTGTTACCGAATACCCCAGCTTTTCCAGCATTTGTTTGCCGACCCCGACAACGATCTCTTCGTCATCAACAAGCAATACTTTATCCGTCCCGGTAGCCATTTTCTGCTATCCTCCCTGGTAGACTTGGGAACCTTCTAATATTCTTGCCGATCTTAAAAACGTAGTCTAACAGATAACTGAAAAAATTGCAAAAAATTAAAGAAATGCGAAATCAAAGGTGTGTGTGGAGCCAGGAGGCTATATACCATCAATCCTGGTTGTCCAATGTATGAACCCTGCTGTTGCTTTGATTCGCAGCTGCCAGGTCGAGGTCGTTATCGCCATTCCAATCGCCAGAAGTCAGGCCGGTAGGACCGGATTGACCGGCTATGGTGCTGGATGACGCAAAATCGCCGGTACCATCATTGGTCAGGACATCGACCTGGTTACCACCGAAGTTGGCCACCGCAAGATCGAGATCGCGATCACCGTCCCAATCGCCGTGAGTCAGCGCGGTTGCACCTATCTGAGTAGCGATGCTGTCGCTAGATGCAAAACCGCCTGAGCCGTCATTAGTTAAAATTTCAACGCGGTTAACGCTGAAAAGCGCACTCGCCAGGTCGAGATCACCGTCCCCATCCCAATCGTCCGTGACCAATGCCCGCACACCGGTTTGCGCAATACTTTCGGCGGAGGAGAAGCCGCCGCTGCCGTCGTTTGTATGGGTTTCGACCCGGTTGCCGCCAAAATTCGCCACCGCCAGGTCAAGGTCACCGTCACCGTCCCAGTCGCCTGAAGCAAGACCTCTGGCCCCTGTCTGCCCTGAAATTGTAAGACCAGTTTCAAAATCGCCGGTACCGTCATTTTCCAGGACATCAACCCTGTTGGCACCGAAGTTGGCCACCGCCAGGTCTAGGTCACCATCACCGTCCCAGTCGCCTGCCGTCAGAGCGCTGGCTCCTGTTTGGCCGGCAACACTATCAAAAGCCGTAAAATTGCCAGAACCGTCATTTGCCAGGATTTCAACTCTGTTAACGCTGAATAGCGCGCTCGCCAGGTCGAGATCGCCGTCGCCGTTCCAGTCCCCCGCGATCAGGGCCGATGCGCCGGTTTGTGCTGCAATGGTAGCGACTGAGGTAAAATCGCCGCTGCCGTCATTGGCCAGAATGTCAATGCTGTTGGCTCCGAAATTGGCCGATGCCAGATCAAGATCGCCATCACCATCCCAGTCCCCTGAAATGATTCCTCTGGTATTGGTCTGTCCCAAGATTGTATCCGAAATTGTAAAAGTACCTCTGCCTCCAATGGCTTCTGCACGAAAACGATAAACAAAGGGGGACGCCAGGTTCACATTTTCAGTTGAAGTCAGGCCTTTGGTCAGCACCACTTCAATCTGTTCACCGTATTCGAAATTATTGTTGGCATCAAATCGAAGGCTTTTAGAATTACCACCGGTGTATGTACCCGGCAATTTGCCGGTTTGAAGTCCGTAAACCAAAAAAGTGGAAGCCGACCCCGCATCCATATTCTTATCAAAGGTCGCAACAATACCCGAGCCAAGTAATACAGAAATGGAATTCTCAACAGGGTCGACACTCAACAACTGCGGAACGTCTTCTTCTTCGATGGCTCCGGAGTCACCAGGGCTCCCACCGCAGGATAATAGAAAAAGGGATAATAGAACCGCACTCAAAACTACCGTAATATTCTTCGATCCGAACCGACCTGCCACTTTGCAATCTCTCAGCCATTCAAGCACGTTTGTCCTCCCGCAATACATTCCGTTTTCACCTGTCAATTATAAGGGATTGCAGCGAAAATGACAATAAGCAATTGGGGCACGGCTGGCAGCCCCCGATTGTAAAGGGTTGACAGGCGGCAGCCAATATCGGGCCAATACTGCTGCGGCTGTGATACCGTAAGAAACAAGGGTAGTATACAATGGTTTAATATCGACATTGACAATTAGTCTCACCTCGGCTATCTGCCTAGAAGTCGTGCCCGGCAGAGCCTGAAGCGGTCCGCCTTGACCAGGGTGACTAAATCGTGCTCGTCGTCGTACTCGTCCTCGAAATCGAAAGCAGTTGAAACGCCTCGAGGACGAGGACGAGGACGAAATGGCAAATGAGTTCAAAGGAAACTGAGTAGAATTGGCGCAGTTTCTTTTCGATCAGACCGGATGTTGGCGGCCAGAGGCAGCGCTCTTATGAAAGAAATGACGAATGACGAATGTCGATTGACGAATGGTGGATTGACGAATACCGAATACCGAACGCCGAACAAGGAATAGACAATGCCGGATCCAAAGCGCAAATTTCCGTTAGCCGAATTGTTCTCAGATGTCAAAGGAGATTTCAGCCACAATCTGTCGAGTCTATTGATTTTCGATATATTTTTCAAAATAATCGCCACGGTATTCTTGGGCCCGGTATCGGCCTGGATTTTCAACCGGCTGGTGGCTTCCAGCGGGGCCTGGGTCATCGGCAACGAGCAGATCATTTCTTTTATTCTCTCCCCGATCGGCCTGATGGCTTTCATTACTTCCGGGGCCTTGGCCCTGGCCATCTTTTTTGCAGAGCAGACCGGCATGATTCTGATAGCCGCCCACTTCAATGCCGGCCGGAAAATAACGGCCTATCAGACCCTGATGCAGACCTTGAGATTTATGCATGTCCTGATCGAGTTGGGACTCAGGCAGGTCGTTGTCAGTCTGCTTTATCTGGCGCCGCTGGCAGCCATGGCCGGTATAACCTTTTACATGGTCAGCGCCCAGCACGATCTCAACTATTTGCTGGTGGAAAAACCGCCGGCTTTTTGGGCCGGTGCCGTATTGGTTGGTGTGCTTGGAATCGGCGCATTGCTGGTGATTGCCCGGCTGTACATTCATTGGATTTTTTCAGTGCCTTTTTGTGTGCTCGAGGGTGACAAGCCGGCCGCAGCATTGCGCAACAGCCGCAAGCTGGTAAACGGTCGCACGGGGCGCATCGCCGCAATCGTCCTGGGATGGGTCTTGCTGATTTTGGGGGCGGGCCTGCTCGGCACCATTTTGTTCGATGCCTTGAGTGGACTCATTCTGAATCGGGTCGGCAACAATCCGGCCATTACAGTCGCCGTCGTCTGCATGCTTTTGGGGCTATACGGACTGCTGGCAACTGCCCTGACATTTATCGGATTTTCCACCGGCAGCATGTTGGTCGCCCGACTTTTCTGGAAATTCAGCGGGGAAAAAAAGCTGCCGACCGCCATGGTCTCACTGGAGGATAAAACAGGACAATTTGACCCAAAATCCCAGAGCGGGATAGTATGGACCGCTGTGATCCTGGCCCTCATTTTAGCAATCATCAGCTCTGCTCTCATTATTGACGATATCGAGTTGGATCGCCAGGTAGCCGTGACGGCCCATCGCGGAAGTTCCAAAGATGCACCGGAAAACACGCTCAGTGCAATCGGGCGGGCGATCGAAGACGGTGCGGATTTTGCCGAAATCGATGTGCAGGAAACCGCAGACGGGGTGATAGTACTTTTACATGACACGGATCTAAAGCGCATCGCCGGTGTGAATAAAAAAATTTGGCAGCTGCGCTATTCTGAAATCAAGCTGCTGGACGCCGGTAGTTGGTTTTCACCGGATTTCAGGGACGAACACGTTCCGACACTGATCGAAGCAATCGAAATGTCACGCAACAGAATCAAGCTGAATATCGAGCTCAAGTTTAACGGCCACGAGAAACGGCTGGTGGAAAGTGTGGTTGAGATTATCCGAAACCACGAGTTTGGTTCTCAATGCGTTGTCACGTCCCTTAATTATGAAGGACTGCAGAAAGTAAAAAAAATTAATCCTGACTTAAAAACCGGATTCATTATAGCAAAATCCATTGGAAATATGTTTCGGATCAGTGCGGACTTTTTGAGTCTGGCCGCAGGAATTGTGAATCCCGATGTCATCGGGGCAGCCAGGCATAGGAACATGGAAATCCATGTGTGGACAGTCAACCGTCCTGCAAGGATGACCCGCATGATCAATTTAGGCGTTGACAACATTATAACCGATTACCCGGCCAGGCTGGCGGCGGTCATACATGCAAGGGATGCTTTGAGTGACGTCGAAAAATTTCTACTGGTGGCCGCGGATATGCTGAAGCGATAAATATATTGACAACCCCCAATCAAATTATTGGCGCTGGTTAACGGCAGATTTAATTCCCTTTAGAGCCAACCCATTGGAATTAAAATAATATTTTTTTTCTTTAAGTTGGTATCGTTCTTGCTTAATGAAGTGGGTATTGCACGCTAGGGTGATCGAACGTCTCTGGAGGGAAATATTATGGGAGCCAATTTAGATAGAAATCAAAAAACCTTTTTCATCATCGATACGCCGCAATGGAAACAAGGCGCTATTGCGACCGGGATCCCAGGCTTTGCTGACAAGCTGGTGTATTCCCAGCCGATAGAAGCTGCCGTCAAAAATTCCAATAAGAGCACTTGGCTGGTTTGTCCCCATTTATCGCAGCCGGATTTTGTTTACCGGTATTATCTGGCCTCGGGTTTGATAACCATCGTCCTGGGAAAATGTTTCTGTGAAGAATGTTTGGACAGAGTACTATCCAACAAAGACTTATCTGAATTAATCGGTTCTTGCCGGCCCATGACGGATCAAACGTTTCAGGAAAATTTCATCAGTCCTTTGATCCACAGCAACTTCAATTTTACCAAGTTGTTTGAGCAGGAAGAAGATTATGAAAATCCGCCAAAAACATGGATTACCTGCTCTCACACCGCCACTCGCAGTTCACTTAAAAAAGCCTACGCAAGCGGCGGACAGCTCTTCATATTCGAAGGATTCTTCACCTGCCAGGATTGTTTCGAAAAAATTCCGACCGACAGCCTGGTGGACTTGCTGTATGAAGGCGAATCCATGACCGACGCATTTTTTCAAAACAAGATAATTGATTCCCTCTACAGCATCAATTATGAAAGCCTGGATGCAGTCGGGCATTTTGTCTGTGAGGCAAATCTATAGCAAAAAGCGAAGCCCCATCCGAAGTCAGAGGACAGAGTACAGACGACAGACGACAGAGGTCAGAGGTCAGAGGTCGAAGGTCGGAGGTCGGAGGTCAGAGGTCAGAAGTCAGAAGTCAGAGGTCAGAAAGCAATAGTTATTGGTTATTGGTTATTGGTTATTCGTTATTAGAGGTTGCTATGCGAAATACCGATAACCTTCAGATCTATTTCAGTTATCCCTGAATACCCGATATCAGGCATCAACGCCCGGTATCCAGCATCAAGAATCCAGTATCAAAGATCCAGTATCCAGCATCCAGTACCCACCTTCAACCTTCCATCCTAAATCATGTGACTAGCACCGAATACCGAATACCGAATGCCGTACACCTTTCAGCTTTGAGCTTTCCGCTTTCCGCTTTCTGCTTTGAGCTTTCAGCTTTCTGCTTTGAGCTTTCAGCTTTCTGCTTTGAGCTTTCAGCTTTCTGCTTTCTGCTTTCACCGCCATAATATTGTCTGAGCTTGCAGATTAGCGCTTGATTTATTATTTATCCAACCCATTATTATCTGACGAATGACAGAACTTGTTCTCAATAACGTAACATTGGATTCCCTCCAGCTGTCGTTGCTTATCCTTATTCTACTGGCCGGGGGATTGATTCATGGTACCCTGGGCATGGGCTTTCCCTTGATTACGACGCCATTGGTCGCCCTGTTGGTAGACGTGCGCAGCGCTATGCTGCTGTTACTGCTGCCGACTCTGGCTATTAATCTGGTTAATGTGACTGCCGGTGGGCACTGGAAGGACAGTATCGGACGTTTCTGGCCCTTAGCGGTCTACGGGGCGGTCGGCAGTTTTTTGGGAACCCGTCTTTTGATCGCGACAGATCCGGCGCCTTACAAGCTGTTGATGGCTTTTGTTATCTTGCTTTATTTATATGTCAACCGCTACGGCCTTAAGATGAGCTGGATCAGAAGGCGTCCCGGGTTAGCCATGGTGGTATTTGGAATCAGCGGAGGAATGTTGGCCGGCACGGTCAATGTCATGTTGCCGGCATTAATCATTTTCGCTATAGAAGCAAACCTCAAACCCCGGACCATGGTTCAGACCTTCAATTTTTGTTTTTTTTGTGGAAAGCTTTCCCAGACATTGGTCTTTGCTACTTCAGGAGCCCTCACCGGCTCTATCGCCTGCACGACCTTGCCTTTGGCGCTGATTGTCCTATTGACTTTATTCGTGGGAATGAAGCTGAGGCGGCGAATTGATGTCGAAACCTATCGCGGCTGGCTGAAGGGCATTTTGTTCATCATTTCTCTGGTACTCGTCGCTCAATACATCCATGCAATGTTTCCTGGCTAGACAATTAGTCAGAGGACAGAGGATAGAAGACAGAAGTCAGAAGTCAGAAGTCAGAAAACAGAGGACAGAAGTCAGAAGTCAGAAAACAGAGGACAGAAGTCAGAAGTCAGAAAACAGAGGACAGAAGTCAGATGTCAGATGTCAGAAGCCAGATGGCAGAAGACAGAGAACAAATAACAGAAGGTGAGAAGTTGAGAGGTTGAGAAGGTCGGAACGGAAGCGGAAATACAGAATGCGGGAGAAAAAAGGAGATTCTGTATGGACTGAGGACTGAATCTTAATTCCGACATCGACTCGCCTGACCTCGTCGAAGGCTACATTCCCAATTCCGAATTCGAATGATCTTAAACCCTATACCTTAAACCTTTTTGCTTTGAGCTTTCTGCTTTGAGCTTTTTGCTTTGAGCTTTCTGCTTTGAGCTTTCTGCTTTGAGCTTTCTGCTTTGAGCTTTCTGCTTTGAGCTTTCTGCTTTGAGCTTTAAGCTTTCTGCTTTGAGCTATCCTTCCCGCAACCCGCACCTCGCACCTCGCAACCCGCAACTCGTATCCCGCAACCCGCAACTCGTATCCCACAATCCGCAATCCAAAATCAGATAGCTCGCATCTTTCTTGACCCGGCAAAATATTTTTTCTATATTGCCGGTCACAACAAATTACCTAACCCCGGTCTAAAAAAGGAGGTGCCAAATCCATGTCTGAAAAAACCGAAAAAAACCTGGCCTATGCATTTGGAGCCGAATCAAAGGCGGCGGCGCGCAACGAAGTTTTCGCTAAGAAGGCAGATGCGGAGGGCTACACCCAGGCCGCTCGGCTGTTTCGGGCAGTCTCTGATGCGGAATCGGTCCATTCGCGCCGCTTCCTCATGCTCATGCGCGGTAAAATCGGATCCACCGAGGAAAACCTGGCAGCGGCATTTGAAAACGAAATCAAAGCCAATGCCGAAGAGTACCCCAGATTGATCAAAGATGCCGCGGATGAGGGTCAGGATGCGGCGCTAAAGGCCTTTTCCCATGCACGGGATGTGGAAAGCCGTCATGCTGAACTGTACAAAAAGGCCATCAACGATATGATTGCCGATCGTGAAACCGAGTATCACGTGTGTCAGGTGTGCGGCTACATTGCCGAAGATGAGGCCCCGGAGCGCTGCCCGGTCTGTCAGGCGATTAAAGCAAAATTTAAATCCGTAGCCTAATTACGGACCCGGAAACAAGGAGCGCGCGCGATGTCGATTACAAAGGATAAAACAAAGGTTTCTATCGTCAAAACCGAGCCGCGGCCGGAATACTTTCAAATTCGAAAAGCCGTCCAACAGTCATTGAACCTCATCGGTGGAATCCGGGACATCGTCAAACCCAACGACCTGGTTCTGATCAATCCCAGCTGGGTGGCGCCTCCGGTAGAGAGAGAAGCCGGGTGCATTACGATCCCCGAAGTGACCCGGGCTGTAGCGGACATTGTCACCGAATACGGTGCTCGTGCGGTGATTGCCGAATCCGCGGCGGTTGGCGTCGACTCGGAAAAGGTCATCGCGCAATCGGGATATTTAAAATTGCGCGAGCTGGGCTATGAAGTCGTCGATCTGAAGTCGCTCCCGGGAACGGTGGATCTGCCGGTCGAAAATGCCAGGGTTTTTGAAAGTATTCAGACCTGGGATCTCGTGCAGCAGGCAGATGTGATCATCAGTGTTCCGAAGTTGAAGACCCATGATCAGACGGAAATGACCTGCTCCATTAAGAAACTTAAAGGATTGTTGACGGACAGGGATAAAAAAGCAATGCACCGCCAGGGGCTTTTCGAAGGTGTGATCGATCTAATGGCTGCAGTCAAGCCCAGCCTGGCCGTCGTTGATGCGATAGTCTGCCAGGAGGGAGTGGGTCCGGTTTTCGGCAAACCGGTGGAAATGAATCTGGTTCTGGCAGGCAAGGATCTGGTTGCCGTGGACGCTGTAAGTGCGCGGCTTATCGGTTATCATCCCCGCGAGACCCTGCTGACGGTCAATGCCGCCGAGCGCAGCCTGGGAGTTATGAATTCGGACCGAATCGAGATCGTGGGGGAAAATCTTACGGATGTCCGGCGCCGCTTTTTGCGCGCAATCGAGGATGAGCCGGTCGCGATGGAAGGCTTTGAACTAATCCACGGCCCGGCGACTTGCACAGGCTGCCGCAATACGGTGATGAGCGCCTTGGTCGACATGCGCAATGCCGATCAGCTCATGTACCTGCCGGGGGTCACGGTACTGACCGGTGAAGCTGCGAGGCCGACCGATGTTCCGGCCGAAGATATCGTCACCGTGGGCTTGTGCATGCAGGACAATCAGAGTGCCAGACATGTTAAGGGCTGCCCCCCGAATAATTACCTAATCGTCAAGGCCATTATCGGCGAGCGGGCCAAAGCGGGTCGCATGTATGCGGATGATAACCCGTAATAGGATTTTTGGCCCTTAACTGAGCGGTTTCAAATTCCGGGTTCGAGCCAGCCCAGTGTGACGGGATGGGGTGTAAAAATACGCATTTATATGACTTGGTTCTATACCCCAAAGGAAGGTAATGCATCGCGGGGCTTTAAATTTTCATAATTTTCGCAGTACTGGAGTGTTGGAGTATTGGTTCTATGTTTGATGTCTTCTTGTAATACCCCAGTACTCCAATACTCCAAGACCGACACTGGTCAATAGCTTCTTGCAATCTGATAATTACCCTTATCTTGGCAATAGGTCCGAAATGAATATCCAGTTTACAAAATACGTCCGACCGTATCGACAAGCGGTCGTATGTGTCGTATTTTGATGGTCGATTGGACGGTAGACGATTATATTTAAACTACTTGAACTGACGGAGGAATAAGATGGCCGACCCCAAACAATCCCGCTATGAAAGCCCCTGCGAACAATATACTTACGACCCGGAAGAAGGCGACTACGAACGCAATATCCCACCGGGCACACCCTTTGAAGACTTGCCGGAAGATTGGTGTTGCCCGGAATGCGGCGCGGAAAAAGAATACTTCGAAGAATTGGACGACTGAGCTATCATCAACGGTTACCACAACGATCCGAAAATTCCTTATCGTGGGGTGGGTTGTGCCCACCAAAAAACGCTGATTTCATCTGTTCAAGGTGGACAAAGCCCGCCCTACACCAACTAAACAGGACTCAACCACAGGTTAAAGCCGGCGATGACATTCCAGTTTCGATTTCTTCCTGCAAATCTAAAAGGAAATGAACAATTTCTGTTTTATATATGCAGTTGCTGAAGTCTTTTAACGAATGTGATGATCGGCTGAAACCAGCGCGGTCTCAATGATTTACCCAACTATAATCCCAAAAAAGGTAAATCTAAGGTTTCAAGAAATTATGAAATGTCTCGAACCTGGAGTAATGGAGTACTGGAGTATTGGGATATCAAGAAAAGACATCCGCTGACTATCCAAAAGCAAACAAAGATCCAAACAATTTCTTTAAAACAGACCCAATTCCGTTAAACCCAACCCGGACAAGCCGGAATTGAAGATTGAAGAATGAAGATTGAAGATTAATGGCATTCTATCTATTTTTATTTCAGAGCCGTCGTCAAAACGACTAGGACCAGGTTCATAAATACACAGCCGGAACAACCTGAATTGATATAAGCAGCAAAAGTTGAATTCAACTCCAATCTTTGTAAATGCTTGTTTTTCATTGCTTTACAAAGAGCCCATAAATTTTTTTGCGCATTTTGCACAAAACTGAATCGGTAACTGTCTAACACTCCAAAACTCCATCACCCCAACACTCCATCACTCCATCACTCCAACCCCCTAACACTCCAATACTCCACCACGCCAACACTCCAATCATCCACCATTCCTTGAAATAGGGCTAGGGCGAAGCCATTATGCGTTGCCCCCCGGCGGCGGGAATAACGACTGGCCCAAAGGAACAGGTTTTCTGCAACAAAATAAAATTTTTCCTTGACAGCAATATCATATTGTATTAGTTTAATATTACAATATTTAACTGATGAAATATATGAATAGAAGGACTATTCATGATTGATTTCAAGCTAGATCCCAAATCCGGGGTTCCCTTTTATCGGCAAATCATCGACCAGATCCGCTATGGAGTTGCCAGCGGACGTTTGCAGGTCGGCGAGCAATTGCCCACTGTAAGAGCATTGGCCGTTCATCTCAAGGTCAATCTCAATACGGTCAATAAAGCTTACAAGGAGCTTGAAATTCAGAGTGTTCTCGAAACCCAGCAGGGCACAGGAACCTTCGTCGGCCCGGTAGGCGTTCAGATTCCGAACTCTGAACGGCAGAGTAAACTCGCCAACATCTGCTCCGAGTTTTTAAGTATCGCATCCAGTTACGGATTCAGCATCCAGGACATGATTAATGAACTTAACAAACGTCAAGGAGGGTAGCCATGAAATCAGATAAATCAGATTTATTGATCCAAAAACAGGTCAACCCGATTTCCATAACCATCCTGGCTCTATCGCTGGCAACCGGATTCGTGCTGGTTTATTTCCATATTACCCACTGGAGCATTGTGGCCGGGGGCGGCCTGATTGCGCTGATATTGGCGGCTTCGATCCGGATTGCGGATCAATGGGAAAAAGCGGTTGTACTTCGAATGGGTAAATTTGTCGGACTAAAGGGTCCGGGAATTTTTCTCATAATACCGATTATAGATCGGGTCGACAACTATATCGATCAGCGTGTGCGGGTAACGGATTTCAACGCCGAAAAAACCCTGACCAAGGACACGGTGCCGGTGGATGTGGATGCGGTTGTGTACTGGACGGTCTGGGACGCGGAAAAGGCGGCCTTGGAAGTCAGGCGCTATGTCCAGGCGGTTACCTATATCGCCTTGACCGGCCTGCGCGATATTATCGGCCGGCATGAGCTGGCGGATCTATTGCAACATCGTGATAAAATTGCCGAAGAGCTGCAGCATTCACTGGATGAGCACACCAATCCCTGGGGTATCAGCTGTCAAAATGTCGGCGTCAAAGACATTGTCATTCCGGAGGCACTATCCGACGCCATGAGCAAACAAGCCCAGGCCGAGCGGGAGCGCCAGGCCCGGATTATCCTGGGAACGGCCGAAACGGAGATCTCGGAAAAGTTTGCCGAAGCCAGCAAAAAGTACCATGACAATCCGGTGGCCCTCCAGCTGCGAGGCATGAACATGCTTTTTGAAGGACTCAAGGAGAAGGGGTCATTGATTATTGTGCCAAGCTCGGCCCTGGAATCGATGAATATGGGTGCCATCGGTGGTCTGGCGGCAATTTCAGAAACGAGCGCAAACTGAATAATGAAAGGAGGAAGGAAATGAGATTAAATATAAAAGCATTTGCACTAACCAGCGGTTTAGTCTGGGGCTTCGCAATTTTCTTTCTGACCTGGTGGATTATCGGCTTTGAAGGCGCCAGCGGTGAACCGACAATTATCGGGAAACTTTATCCTGGCTACAGCATATCGGCTGCGGGCAGCTTCATTGGTTTTGCCTGGGCTTTGGTGGACGGTTTGATAATTGGTGCAGTTTTCGCGTGGCTTTATAATTCAGTCGCCACCCGTAGTGTACAAAAGGCGGCCTAGCGGCATTTGGAAATGATGAGAATTCCTATCGGAAAGAGATCGGCCGGCATTTTCGCAAAATAATACCGCTGAAATACTTATTGTATTGCATACAATAAGTGGCTAAGTTTTTGCCAAGACTAAGCTCGGAAAAAATGGCCCCTCGGGGCAGCCAATGCGAAGTTCATCAGATTTTGGTTTCTGGTGTCAGGTTTCGGGTGTCAGGGATAGGAGGTTCTAAGTCCTGACGCCTCGTATGAAAGTTCATAAAAAGCGAACTGCGGAATTTAAAAAATCCCCCCAACCCCTTTAAAAAAGGAGGAGTTCCAAGTGGA
>Ga0209454_1000021_pt1 | contig 139550 bp, 113 predicted proteins | sample WorMetHERISLAND1_2_FD_187400 | JGI IMG/M metagenome (GOLD analysis project Ga0209454, IMG submission 187400) | Marine gutless worms symbiont microbial communities from Max Planck institute for Marine Microbiology, Germany - Olavius geniculatus... | ecosystem: Host-associated > Annelida >... | reverse complement strand
GGTTTTTTCGTCGTTTTACCATCTGGGTACCTCCTGTTTTTGGGGTTAATGGTTCCGAAACCCAATTGTTACAGGAGTCCCAGATGGTTTTTCAATTATTATTTTCTATTCCATGCAAGATCGAGGTATTAAGTCGATTACTCTGGCAATATCCGCGCCAATGGCTGAATAGTTGACGCGTTCAAATCCGGTAAGTTTTCCCAAAGAATCCACATGGGGAGCGTAGACAATGTATCCGCGTTCCATCCAACTTTGGCCGAATTGTTTTGCAGGATCATAAAACTTTTTCAATCCCATTACATAATCAGGGCAACTTCTGCGTCCGTGGAGGATTACCATTATGCCTTTGGCCTGCGAACGTTCCGGCCCTCCCCTGTATACTTCAGAGTGTAAGCCAAACCTGTCTGTAAGTCGCAGTCTTTGGACGCGACCGATTTTATCTATATCAGACATATCGGAACAAGATTCTATCTCATCATGATAGCCAATGATGTCTTTAAATTTCCTAACATATCCATCTTTATCTTGAGGATCATATTTTTGCCAGTATTCATCCCGTATTTTTCTTCCTAACGCAATAGTGTCGGTGTCGTTTAAATAGGTTATTGTACTATTGTAATACTGCGACAATGACTGATTATTCATCGTTCGGAATTTATTCATGAAATGGTAATGAACGACTGCTCCCATGAAAGCGTAAACATTTTTGTACGGAGATCTTATTTCTGTGTAATTAGCGAGCCTCTTTAGCTCTGAAGACGAGAGACGACAAGTTTCATAGTAATTCATTAAATACTTCACAGTTCGCTTTATCATAACTTATATCAAACAAGAAAGTATAAATTCAGAAAAGGGACCTGTATTTTCGATATCGTCCATTATTCACAAAAATGAGCGCCATCGCCCACAGGTCTGCGACCTTGGTGCTCAGCTTAATTTTGATAGATACGAACGCCGGATTTCAATATCTACATTACCATTACCGGGGTGACTCCTAATGTCGGCTTATTCGTAAAATATTTTTATGCATATATCCGGAAAAAGATAGCAAAATAGCAAAAAGCCAAAATGGATAAAATTTAGGTTTAGCTGAAATAAAAATACATAATGCCAATAACATCGCCATCAATGCTGAAAAAGACAGCAATAATGAACGGTCATATCTTGCACTTCCGGTTTTGAAAAAAAGACCGTACAATATTATCATTCCTCTATAGATCATATATAAAAACAATAGCAATCCCATTATTCCAAGGTCGATAATAAAATTGGTAAACACGCTGTGTAGCGAGTAGTGGATGCCGTGATATGGATCATCTTGATATTCATCAATATCTGATGCTTGGAAACGAGGAGGGATAATGTCGCTCAGGGCACTACTAACAATTGGTTCGGTATATTTCGAGTACGCATAATAGTATCCGATCCCCGGACCAGCACCAAAAATCGGATAGTTGACCAACACATCACATGAGCGCACAATTTGGTAACTCCTTCGATGTATTTTCTCTTTTAGGTTTTCCAAACTGGAAAGATTGGATCTGTACTGACTACCGATGTAAATGATCATAATTAAACTCATAATAATCATGAAAGGACTTATGAGCGTTATACTTATTAATAAGGCCTGATTTCGCCTTGTTGCTCGAACTTTTAACCAATAAATGAAAACGAAACCCATCCCAGCAACTAAACTCAAATATGCTGATAATGTTACACTTGAGATCACCAAAAGTATACCAAAAATACAGCATACTAAATATATAGGTTTTCTAAATCTAGTATAGAAATAGTAAGATATACCGGCGACGAGGATACCAATCGGGCCGGGAAATGTCGCGTGTACGATAAACACGCTGACAAACCAATGTACCTTACCATGTTCCCTAAGTGAATACTGTTCAATCCCCAATGGAAGCTGCAAATAAAATATTAAAAAAGACTCAACGGCAATCATCATGCCAGGGATTAGAAACAGGAAAAATAATTTTTCATATTCTTTTATACCCCAATTATTCCTTATTAATAGGTAGTATATCAACAGTCCATCAGCAAGTGGAATAGCCCTTGCTATTTGAATCAGTACGGGGATGTGTCGCCTTACCGGATTGATATTAAGAAACCCAGCAGTTATTCCCATTATGTTGATGACAACAAACCAAAACAAAACAAAGCCCAAAAAGAAAGATACTCTCCTTATGGTCCCTATAAGTAGTACTTCAACACAAAATGCTGTGCTTAAACATAAAAATAAAAAAATCCAAGCATTGATTGGTCCTAGCCAAGTTGGCTTATAAGGGACGGGTTGCCAGGGAATTAGAAAGAGAAATACATGCGAATAAATAAAAAAATTCGTAAGAATATATCTTCGGCGGGGATGATTCATTTTGTCTGCAAAGAACCTAAAAAAGAATCATTAAGTTAACCTCAAGAAATAATTGAAGGCTCGTTTCATCTTCTCACCAACTAATTGATTAAGGTCTTCATAATTAACTGCGTAATGAATTTTGGATTAGTTGAATCTGTTTTATGTCAGTCAATATCCCAGTATTGTGTCACTTATAGCAATCCGCCCATTTCCTATCGCGTTTGAGCACAACGCCGTAGAATCCTTCAAAATCAAAATGCTTCCACAAAGGCTTGGTCAATGCGAAAATTGATTTAATTGGGTACTGTCGATAGATACACTCATCGGCGACCCGCCACCCTGAATGCATAAAAATCAACTTCCAGTCATCCGGCGATAATTCGAATATATGGGTGTTTTCCGGACTAACAACTCGCAGTTCCTGCCTTCTAATATGACGCAAACCGACGCGGCTTTGCTTTAGGTAGGGAACTGTCATGACAAAACAATCACAGATATTATTTTCGGAAATCGCGTTTAAAAACGAAATCGGGTCATACAAGTGCTCCAGCATCTCAAATGAAAGAACTATATCAGCTCTTGAAATTTTATTACTTAAATCCTCTGCTCTGCATAGGACTGCTTTAAAACCCTTGCTTCGTATTTTTTCTACGGCCACGGGATCTAGGTTCACGCCCAAGAAATCGACCGTTCTCTGCGTGAAACGTTTATCCCGAATTAAAATTTGCTTGAGATACGTTATATGATTCCCTGATGAATCCCCAATATCACATATTAGAAAAGGCTGATTTGATACGGAAATATCCATAAAATCCAATGCGTTTAAAACCATTCGAATCTGAAAAGCGTGCTGAGTTCTGCCTTTTATGCGCCTAAAGGGCGAATCGGCAATATGCCTGGTATATTGATCGCTGATATCCGGTACAATTCGGGATAACTGCCGTGCAAGCGAAGTCAGGTCCTGTTCTTTGGCGGCTAACTGGATGGAGCGCATCTGAATTTGCCAAAATAGGTTTTTGATCATCTGGGGGTACATGCTCTGATTTTTCACTATAGTCAAATGCAACGCTCTTCTCTTATGCAAGCATAATGCGCTTCAGCTCAAATAAATCGTCGAAGAACATATTCACACCATCAATGGCTGTGGGGCAACAAATAACACCGTGGTTCTTCAAAGCCTCAATTACTTCCGGTGAATAACAATGGGCAAGTCCCTCTGGATAGGAATAATGCCGGGGCATGACTCCTGCCCGATCCTGCAGAAGTCCTAAGCTGGTTGCGATCTCGAATTCCAGATCGTCCCGACTCAAGAAACTCATGACCGCATGAGTATGGGAATGCCCCCCGACCATAAAATTTGGGGATTCATTGAGTTCACGTACCTGTTGCCAGCTCATTTTCTTATCCAACGGATCCTTGCTTTGAACCACCGGTTCGATCTGGCACTGGACAAAAATGCTATCGACCAATGACTCGACATTGATGTCGGGATCATTCTTTACGTTAAGTCGTATTTCCTCTAAAAGCCTGATCTTGTCTGCCGGAGATTGAAATTGATGCATCCCCTCGCTCCATGGCAGCTTGAGTTCGCCGCCAGAGTGAATCTCCAGACAGTACTCAATTCGGTCTATCCAGGACATCGAATTGTATTCAATAAAACCGGTGGTTACATAGAACAAGGCAGGTACGTTCGCTTCTGCGAGGATTGGTGCGGCAATGGTAAAATTATTTTCAAAACCGTCGTCGAAAGTAACGGCAAAAGCCCGAGGTGGGAATGGTTTGTGATTCTTCTGATGCCAGATCGCCTCTTCCATGGACAAAGGATACCCTTTCGAACAAAGCTCCCGGATGACGCCGGCAAAAGTATCCTTTGGCAGATGCTTATTCGTATAGTTGCGAATCTGGTAGGTACTTTTCTCCACCACGCCGTGGAAGAGGAAAACAGCTAGACGATCTTCTTCTAACCGATCAACCGGACGGATCACAGCATCCTCGTGTACTTCTCGAATTTCCTTTTGCAAATCTCTTTGAGTTCTGCCGGGATGAAGGAGTAATAGCGACCTTTTGCCAATTGCTTGCGCGTAATAAATGATCCGAACCGCTTATACATATCCAACGCCGACATGGTCATTTTTAGACAGGCTTCGGTATTGACCGAGCGGATCATGTGTATCCCCATATTCGGATACAATTCTAGCGAGCTTTGAAGGATAATATCGCCATCATCGAGCGCTTCGTTTACGCGATGGAGCGTCGTTATGAGCCCCGAAAAATCATTGTGATAAACCGTCCACAGGTGGGTATCGAGTCCTCGGTGACGCTCCGGGTCCCCGCCGTGCAGGTTGATCATACCTTCCGGACAGGTTGAAATAATAGCGGGACGGAGTTTGCCGGTGCCAAACACGACGACGACATCCGGATTCAAGTCTGCCATGGTCGCGACAGCTGCGGCGTCATTTACGGAAGAAAACTCACTAGTTTCAGCGAAATCGGATAAACGCGGTTGATTACCCCCGAACCATTTTTGCGCCTCATATTCTTCCATCAAAACTTCAAAGGGATGATGCGTTTCAAATGGAGGTCGCAGGTGCTCGGTTTCGACAAAGGTCGCTGCAACCGGGAAGGCGTCGGCCAAATACTTCAAAAAAAAAGCATGGTGCAAGGTCTCAGTTGTCAGGACTACAATTTTCATGATACTTTATTTACTCTCAGGATATCTCGGGTTAATGGTTCGCCTTTGGCTACGTTTCGAGTAAGAATTCTAGCTAAAACTAAATCCTCCCGACCCGGGGGTATGCCTCCGCCGGGCCGTATCCAGGTAATATCCTCCGACCCAATAGTTTCTCCGGCCTTCAGGCTCCTTGCCGCGACAATGGAACGTCGGAGCAAGCTTGCATGCGGTTCTTCACTTGCTTGAACAATTTTCTGCCCGGTACCGATCAGTTCCTCGTATTTTCGAATACGCGCCACCAAACTCTTCATTTCGGTTGGATCAGCTGCAAGCTGGTGGTCTCTGAAGTCGGAATAATTCTTATCGATCGTGAAATGCTTTTCTACAATGCGCGCGCCAACTGCAACCGACAACGCTGCAGCTTCTATTCCCAGGGTGTGATCTGAATATCCCACCACACATCCAAGCTTCTCCCTGAGCTTCTGAATAGCTCCGAGGTTGGCTTCCCGTGATGGAACAGGATAACTACTTACGCAATGCAGCGCGGCCAAGCCGGGATTGGCTCCCATTTCGTTCCAGATCCGCCCAATGAGGGCGCGAGCGTATTCAAGCTCCGACAGACCCGCCAGACCGCAGGACAAAATAATTGGCTTGCCGAAACGGGCGATAGCTTCCATTAAAGGATAGAAGGTATTGTCGCCCGAAGCAATTTTAAAGACCGGTGCAATTCGATTTAAAAATGCAGCACTGGCAAGATCAAAGGGTGTCGATATGAAGATGACCCCCAACTTGTCGGAGGTTTCCTTCAAATGCGTGAACTCGTCAAAAGTGAGTTCAAAAGATTTTAACATATCGAAGCGAGCCTTGTTTGCGGTACCGACATAATGCTCCGTGCGGTAAGTCTGAAATTTAACCGCATCGACCCCGGCATCGGCCGCAATCTCGATCATCTCCTCTGCTAAAGCTAGATCCCCCTCGTGATTGTTACCGATTTCCGCAACAATCAACACACGCTCCCTGGTATCGCAATTCGCTATCTTCATTTGCTTGCCCAATCACCTGTTATGATAATGAAATACATACGCAGCATCTGTAATCATGAAGCCGGCCTTTTCGTAAAGTGCCATGGATGGAAGGTTAGCAACTTGCGTACCGACTCGAATATAATTAGCCCCATTGAGATTGCGCTGAGCGAAGTCGATCATGTCGCTGGCTATGTGGTTGCGACGATACATTCGATCCACGGCAATCAAATCAATTATGATGTTAGCGCCATGGTATAGAAGTTGCAAAAAGCCGGCAAGGCGACCCTCATGTTCGGAGACAATCATCGCATCGCCCCGCTTACCAGTAAAGAAATTGGTCGCCCAGTTGGCTTTCACGCTGTTGGCAATTTCATCCGGAATTTTTGGATCTAAATGAAACCGCGAATAGAGGAAATTGCGTAGTGCGATGCGTCCAACCTCTGCTTTATCTTCTCCGCGCGCGAACCGAATTTTTGTTGATGCGCAAAATGGACGATCGGTAACAATCTGTTTTTCAAAAAAAATGCTTGTATCCACAAGGTGAAAACCAACCTTTTCCAATCCGTGAATATAACGAATTGCGTTTACGGAAACTTTGGTGTAGATGAAAATAGGCCGTCTTTCCACATGGTGTCGAATGTCCTTGCATAAATCAAAGTCATCTTCGTCTTGCGATCCATTTAGGGCCAATCGTAAGACATCGTGTCCGAACATCTCAGAAAGCCATTGATCTTTAATTAATTGAATTTCGTCCATCCAATGAATTCGAGGCATTCTCAAGGTGTCCAGTGATAGGCTATCATATGGAACACGGACAGTATTTGCCTCCGCAAAGACCTCGAGTTGTTGGTTAATTCTTTGAACCAGATCACGTAACTGATTCTAAGTTTTTTCTGTTACTCTTACGCTTTTATTGCAATGGAATTAAAAATTTTTTCCCAACAGGGGCTAACCTTTCCATCTCCGATTCCATAGGCCTGAATAAACTCATTGTTCAATGCACTTCGGTAATCAATCGTTCCTTTTTTCAGTATTCTTTCAATTGCCGAAAAAAAGTCATTTTCCGTACCACAACACAATACGCGTTTATTCAAAGCCGGTAGCGCGTTGGGATTCACTTTTTTACAATGTCGACCGACGTATGCAATAATCGGAATAGAAGTCGCAGAAGCTTGAATAATCGCAGTAGAAAGGCTATCAATTATATACAAACTAGGCTCATGAATGACCTTTAATAGTTTATCATTTCTGACGTTGACATTAGGAATTGATTTGGTAATTTTCTGGTATAATCCATATTGTTTAAAGGTAGGGGGAACCTTAAAGACAAAACGCCATGAGCCATATCTTTTAAAAATCTCAATGATTTTCAGGTGAAGTCTATAGTACCAGGTATCCGTGTAATGCTGTCCGCCAGGAAAATAATTCTGATTTCCTCGAAAATTGTTCATAATATAATAAGCTACAGGCACTGCCCTCTTTTTTTGAAACTTATGCTTGTGTTCATTTATTCTGTTTATTTTAATCGATCCCACAGGAAACATTTTTACATCATACTTTTTGGCATATTCACTAAAAAAATCTTTCACTCCTTCGCCCCAGACCAAATAATTGCTTGCGGGTACCTGCTCAAAATCCCTAACGTAGACATTAGGAACTTCAAGAAGACCGTAACCACCGCCGCCATGCTGAACCATACAAAAGGATACGCCACAGTCTTTAATGGCTTTTACCACGGAACCTTCTTGGATATTCTTTACCCCTGCGTTAGACAGCACAATCTGTGGCGAAACTTTTCGGACTGTAAGCTTGGTTAATTTATAAAGACGGATATTTTCAGGAACCATAACCGAGAGAAAATATTTAATTCTTGAAGAAAACACAGGCATCCAATTTATACCCTTAACGTCACAGAATTTACTAAGTTCATTTTCTAGCGTCGATTCATCTTCATCTGTCCATTTCCACGAGTCTTCCGTCTTTTCTTGCATCCTGCAGTATATCCGAGCTCGCCCATTTTTATTGACTGAGTAAACATACGCTGGAGTATCAAGCACTGTCTTATATGCCAAACTTTTATATCCATGCCAAACCCAAACTTCATAGTTCTGCAAAATCTCAGCCTGACTGATTAGTTCTTTAAGATCATAGTTGGGATTAATCGCCAGAATTCTAAATTTCTTGGTTGAGTTCCTATAACGTGTGTATTTTATTCTCTCTATATTATACATTAACGAGGGACGCCATTTTCGAACAATTTTTTTTATACTTACAGATTTCCGGCTTTTATTTTTACCAGCAACTAAATCGTATTCCTCGGTCGGTATACCGAAATATTCGGCTACTATTGCCGTGAGAAAGTTGTACAAAGACTCCTTGTAAAAAAGAGATTGGTCAATTGGATAAGATGGGCTTGATATGTAACAAATTTGTGACGGATTAACTTTTTCAATGCAGGCTTTCAATATTATAATCCGGCTTGCAATGCTGTCCATAAGAATCTTAATTCTGTCCACATGGTAAAACCCAAACTTCAAATCACGCTCTTTCACATAAGGAGATTTTTCAAAAATATGCGCATCAATAATCGAAACAAAATCCCTAGCCCGCTGAAAGTTAATCATCCCTAAACTGTTAAAAGTTTCCGCTGAAACAAATTCCTCAGGGCAATGGGTCTGAAAAGCGGTCCCATAAAATGCATCGACTGCTTCAGGTGATAATAACAGAAGACATGAGTTCGTCTGGGTATACACGAATTCTACAAGATCTTGAGAAATCTCCTCTATTATCAGCAGCTTTTTCGTAGATCTTTTCACAACACCATTCTTATGCAAATCCGCTTCCTGGCTTTTCAAAATAATACAAAAAAAAACGTTCTGGTCTCAATGTGATCAGGAAATACACAAAAGTGATAGCTTTAACATATTTTGATTGACCATAGTATACTGATCTAATACCTTTTAGAATCTATCTTACCGTGTTCTTTGAGCTGAAAGAAAAAATTGTATACGAAATCAAATGTTACACCGGTTTCAAGCGCAATCTCAGATACTGATCTTTCTCCGTCAATAAGAAAAAAGAATCTGTGGATCGCTCTCTTCGTCTTTGCATCCTTGAGAAACTCCTTCTTAAGATTCTCCATTTTGCTTAATTGAGGAATTCCGCTATAATTTCTTATCGGAATAAAATCTAGTTCTAACATTCGAATAAGTTCAAAAACCAATGTTTCGACTTCCTTCAAACTTACTGGGGAAATAATATCAGGTGTATCCAAGCTCGAATGATATTCCTTGTATGGAAATCTTGAAATGGACACCGAAGGGATTCCAATACCGGGGGCCTGCAGGATTCTCTCATCATTTCCATAGCCTTCGATTTCTAAAAATGAGAATTCAGAATACTTTTTTGCATGGCTTTTAAATGCCAATTCCGTGCAAATATCTAGCCGCGTATTTCCCTTCTTTGATCTCATGAACATCAAGTCATCAGTAGTTCCAATAGAGTCGAAGACTATGCCCCATTTTAAATGCGGGATTAGACTTTCATTCTGGCTAAGAAAGGTGACTATGCCGATAGTTTCCGGTAAAAAGACAAAGCGAATTGTATGCCTTAGCCTTCTTTTCATCTTTATTAGCTTTTGAACAAGTGCAATTGCGGTTGCGATTCCTGAAAGATTATCGTTGCACTGTCCGGGGTGATCGAGATGTAAAGGAATAATAATACTATCAGACGATGCACCTTTTAGGGTACACTCGCCAATTTTCAAATCACCACTTGTTTTTTCGCAATTTAGTTCAACTTTAAAACGATCAGCGGCGAGTTTTGTAAGAGAGTTATAAGTCAAACAAATCGCCCAGTCATTATCATAATGGAGAGTGCAGTAAGGAATTGCATCCGGTCGATTTTCATCAACCTTAATGTGTTTTAATAGTTCCTCTTTCCCTATTTCCCCTTCGAATGGAACAGATCCGGCAGCAATATGCAGGGGATGTTCTTTAAGATCGAAGATCACTTCACCTTCCAGTGAAAGTATTTTACCTCCATGGTTTTCCCACCTTTCTGGTATTGTCCAATCCCATACCTGCATTCCGGATGGAAAATTATTTATGTTTAGGGGAATATATTCTTCGATCTTTTTCAAGCTTCTATCATACCCATCACTTAAAAGACTCCTGTTCGTTAACCACAACTCGTATATAAAATCTTTAGAATAAAAGGCTCCCTTTCTTCTAGTTGCTACCCAATGCCGCGGTACGCTTTTTTGAATCAAAAACTCTTCATTTCTATTCAGCTCCTCTATAACGCAATCAACGAGTGAATGCGAATCTATTAATCGAGTAATTGAGTCACCTATCTCGATTTCCTTTACCAGTTCTCTCCTCTTTAATATCTCATCTGCAACATTAAAATCAGTCGGATATCCATCGTATCTTCTTAAAGTAGTGTTTTTCACCGGCTTTTTGTTACCCGACTTATCGATAAAGAAACTTTTGGGAAATTCATATACAAACCGATATGATACGCCGAACATGGTTTCCGCAACATGAAACATTGTTACTGTGTTGTAATCAACTCCGATCATCAGAATTAAGGCATTTTCGCCATAGAGAATCTGAAAAGGGCTATCCTGTCCCCAACTCGATTCGCAAGGACATCTTAACATATTATCTGCAAGGCGCCCTTTAACAGCCAATGGATTAAATAAATTTTTCGTTATCACCGTGCCTTTTCTAGTGCGAAAATATTCCGTCAAGTATCCCATTTTGGAAGGTGTTTTTCTGACATCATAGATTATTTCATCGCCTTGATGAAGAATGTCCCAATTAAACACAGGCATCACTATAGTGCCCGTAGGCCCGACAACTTCTTCGAGAGCTAGAACTGCACCTTCTGCGCCCTTTTCCATGTTACGTATGCATGAAAAGGCACTGTGTATCATTATAGTATCACCGTTTCTGATATTCAGCCTTTTAAGCTCTTCAACCACATTTTTGATAGATATAATTTTCTCTTTCATTGCCTTTTACAAAAAAATTCAAGGTGAATTTTACTAGCTATGAGGAAGATATAATAAGAAGAACAATCGGTGATGGAACTAATTTTCATATGCAAATGTTCTTTTTTGCCTCGCTCACAAATGCCGAGGCCATAATGTGCCCACGCCAATCAGTGGGATTTTCCAGATTAAGGCTAGCACTTTGGTATAGCTCCGCGTCTATTTTCTCAAATTGAGGCGGAAAAATATGATAATGATAAAAGTAATTTTTAATCCAGGCAAATCCGTGGTCGTCAAATAGCTTGCTTATGTTCAACGGATTGTGAAATTTATTGACATAATCATTTTTCATATGGGTTGACTTCGCAGGTATCTCTTCTTCGATCGGAGTATTAAAAATATGTTTGAAAAATATTTCGACTTTTTCTCTCAACTCCTCCTTTATCACTATATCATCGATAAGGTAGTTTGAAAAGAAATCATAACTGTACCGATTAAAAGAATAGCAAGAAAATAGTTCGTTTCTAAATTCGATAGCTAGTCCGCCACCGGTTTTTAGTTTTAGGTTTAGATTGTGCATCGCGGTCTCATCATCCGCTAAATGGGTAAAAACTCCCGCGGCAATAGCAAAATCGAACAGGCCATCAGGCAGGGTATTAAAATGTTCTATATCGCCAAGTTTAGCTAATTCAGGATTAATTTTGAACTGTTCCAGGACTTCTCTACCCCGTTCAATCATTTTTCCTGAAAAATCTATACCAACAACCTGACAGTCAAAATTTCTAATCAATGTCACCATAGGAATACACGCACCGCATCCAACATAAAGGATTCGTTTGGGCTTATGGCGTCTGACAAGTTTAAGCAAAATTTCAAGACGTTTCTGGTTAGCAGGATATCCTTTGTAATCATTTGAGTAAGTATGAATATATCTCTCAACATTTTTTTCATACATACTTATACAATTTTGCTTATATATGGCCTTTTGCTTCAACATAAGTTTATTATGACTTTCAGTCTTGAGACAACGAGGTTCTAGTATTCATCTTTATAACCTTCAAAATCCTCCACAAACTGTTTTAGCAAGAGTTTAACTTTCTGTTGTGGCAGATGAGGCATCTCGAGCGGGCTTTCCTTGTGAAGGTTTTGGCTGGGATCAAATCCCTTAATGTATCCCTTTTTAAGAGAAACATTATACAGTTCAGTGCCAATAAAAGGCGTAAAATAGAAAGCAGCAATAGCAGGAGGATTCACCAATCGGTTGAATATGATAGTTTCCATGATATCCTCCTCTGTCTCGTCTGGGAGGCCCAACATGTAATTCGCGGTCATCCTGATTTTGTACTTTCTCCCTAAACTAAATGCCTCTATAATTTTCTTTTTTGATACATGCTTCTGAATCACTTGCTTTCTGACTCGATCGCTGCCACTTTCTACTCCAACCGATATATTATCGCAGCCTGCCAAACTAAGTAATTTCATTCTATCTTCGTTAATCGTTTCAGCTCCGCTTTGGATGAGAAATGGCAGCCCGATACGCTTTTTATATAGCATCGCAAAATCTTCCAGATTATCTTTTCGCATGTTAGAAAGAAAATCAGTGTCTCCAAAATGGATAAGGTCTAAGTGGTATTTCTTTACCTTATTTTCTATCTCTTTGATAACACGTTCCGAGGTCTTAAAACGGTGATACTGACCGAGATTTTTTTGGATATTGCGAAGACTCGGAGCCACACAAAACGAACACACTTTCATGCACCCCCTGGCAAACTCAAAAGATCCATTTCGATGAACTTTGCCTTTATAACTTCTGTATAAATGTCGACCGTCAAACGGTTTCCAGTTCTGTTCCGGGATATTGTCCAAATTTACCAACGGTCGCAAATGGTTTTTAACGATTCGTCCATTTTCTTTTACCCACAAGTTAGCAATGTTGCTAAAGGACCTCCGCCTGCTTATCGCATTACTAATATCAACGACAGCTCCCTCACCTTCACCGACGCATATTATATCAATCTCGTCGTTATTAATCAGCATCTCAGGAGCTAGGGTAGCCATAATACCACCGGTTAAAACAGGCGCGTCTGTAATTTTTTTTAACAGTTTGATTACTTTTATCGTCGTAGAATAATTTCTTTCTATTAGTGAAACAGCAATCAAATCAGGGGGAAAGTCCTGAACACAATCTCTAATTATTGTCTCAAGCGGTCTACTATCAAGTTCCCCAATATATTTCTCAATATTCGTTTTTTTCACCGTACCCTTTTGTTCTGAAAATTTTATATCTGTTTTAAATTCACCGCCAATAAAGGTTGTGTCTAAAACCTTGACGTTATGTCCGGCCTGCTCAATGACAGAGCATAAAATTGATGCAGCAAGAGGAATCCTCAATATTGTTTCCCTGTTAGGATATACAAAAAGGACATTTATTGGTTTCATCGTTTCTCCATCTTAAGCAAATTTGATTCCGCGGTTTTAAGATCATTCAGATAGTGGATATTGGTACAGTCATCCATTATTGTACTGATTGCTGCAATTCTGCCTTCTTTTAAAGCATCAGCCTTCATAATTTTCATGGAACCGTTTACGAAACCCTGTCCGTCAACTGTTATGAGTTCATCACTATCTTTTTCAATTAAGTATTCGATGGCTTTATCGAGATTGACCCTTCTATCCGGATGATCAGCCTGAATTCCGACAATATATTTAATAGATGGATTATCAAGTACTTCAAGCGCGTGAACGTAAACCTCGACAACCGGTGTTTCTCCACCAAGCTCTCCGCCTCTTCTGATCACTTCCACCTGATTTTCCAAGGCGTAAGTCTCAATCTCATCTGAGTCTGTGGAAACATAAATTTTTTCTATATACTTACTTTCTTTGGCAAGTTTTAAAGTATAGTATAACATCGGTTTGCCATTTAAGATCTGCATGTTCTTATTCGGAAGTCTACTTGAGGCTCCTTTAGCAGGAATTATCGCGATTATCATTTGCAACTCCTAAGTTTTTCTTCTTCTAATTATACTATTTTAATTCTGCGTAAAAAATTTTTTTATAAAAACATAATCTTGGGACACTAATCAATTCAGTGACTCCAAATACTCAGCAAGTTTTCGAGCCATAAATTCTCTGGCGCCGGTAATGGACTCCACTGTTGATCCTCCAATATGAGGCGTAATTAGTAAGTTGTCATGCCGCCGAGCATATTTTATCAACGGATTTGCCCCCATGTTGTCGCTCCATTCACCATCGATAACGTCCAGACCGGCTCCAGCGATATGCCCGGTATTCAAGGCGTCCAAGAGTGCGTATTCATCAACAATAGCCCCTCTGCTGGTGTTAATAAGGATCATTCCTTTTTTCATTTTAGAAAATGCGTCACTCGAAAAGAGCCCGCGAGTCTCATTTGTCAGGTGAACATTGATTGACAAAACATCTGACTGGCATAGGAGTGTATGAAAATCTACCTGCCTTACACCGGGTGAACTGAATTCTAGAACATCACACGCAATAACGTTCATTTGGAAGCCCTTACCAATTTCAGCAACCATCCTACCAAGGCGACCATATCCTAAAATACCTAAGGTTTTTCCCATTAGCTGGCGGCCAGCGAATCTTTGTCTACCCCACTGTCCTTGTTTAACTGATTCAAAGGCCCACGGTAGGCGCCTTACTAACGCAAGTAAGAGGCACCACGCATGCTCTGCGGTAGCAGAAAAGGTGTCCAGCAATTCAAATTCTTTTGCGAGATCTAATACTGTAATTCCTTTTTCCCTGGCAATATCCACATCGATATGATCAGTCCCGGTACTTGGAGTTGCTATAACTTTCAAACGTTTGGCACGATTAAGTACTTGTCTATCAGTTCTAACACTGGCAGAGGCATAATATGCATCGTAGTTTCCAATGCTTTCCAATAGTACATCATACTTTGCTACTATACAGTCTATATCGGCAATATTTTTAAGCGGCTGTAAAACAACATCTTTATCAAACCACAATTCGTCATTGCATACTATTTTCCATTTATTTCGATTACGATTTTTCATCTTTGCGAACTATTATTTCTTAGGATTTCTTAAATTTGCTGCTCACTAACTTACTTTTTAGATTCTTTTTTCCTTTGGTGATTTTACTCAAAATCTTCTAAACAATTAGTTTTCGCTCCGAGGAAAATTTTCCTTTAGTATTGTGCCTGCAAGTTATTTAGTCCAATTAGTTCTTTTTTCTGAAGCATTTCTAACCGTAAATAAAGCCTACCTTCCCAGCCCCTCCTGTTTTATTCGCCAGCTCTTTGTACCATGTGATATACTGTCTAAATCCTTTTTCTAGAGGCCAACGGGGCTCATAGCCGATCGCTTTTTTCGCTTTTTCAACCGACAAAGTTCCTCTGTCAGGAACTAGCTTATCTTTCGGCTGGTATGTAATTCTAACACCCGGAAACTCCGCTTGGACAATATCGGCCATTTCCGAAAGAGATCTCGATTGCCCGTATGTAAGATTAAATATTTGATTGTGCGATTTCTCATTTTCAATAATTTTTATTATCCCATTTACTAAATCCTGAACATAGGTAAAATCCAGTCTGTCAGATCCATCACCGCTTATAATAATTTCAGTGTCCTGGATTGCGTTTTCAATAAAAATTTGACCCACTCTCCGACTAACACAACGCTCGCCATATAAAGCAGATGGTCGGACAATCGTGTAAGGCAGATTGAATACTTGATTGTAAGCAATTACAAGCTTTTCTCCTCCGAATTTGAGTGCACCGTATATTCCTAAAGGTTCGCAAGGGGTTTCTTCACTGACAAACCCACCCTCAAAATTACCATAAACCATGCTGGAGGAAAAATAAATAAAATGAGCAGAGTACTTGCGTGAACAATCCAAAGCATTTTCAAGCGTTCTAAAACTATGATCAAAAGTGCTGTAGGGATCTTTGTTGGATTTGTTTGCGTGGGATACAGCGGCAAGTTGAACGACAACCTCCGGAGATAAGGTCTTTAATAGCCTGGTAACACTGTGATAATCCCGAGCATCTTGGATGTACATCGCTATCTTTGCTGCCCGCAGCATCTCAAGCCTCTGATTCAACATATGCAAATATAAATCCTTATTGTTCTCTGGGTGAGTATCTGCGCTGTTAAATGCTAATAAATTATTTATATGTAGGCTGTCAATAATTGACACTTCTGCCTTTAGTTCTTTGAGACGCAGGGCCAAGCTATGTCCGATAAATCCGCCTCCACCAATAAGAACAATCCGTCGACCTTTTATTGGAATCATTATTTTCTCCTCAAGACTGAATATCAAGTTTACTAAAAAGCTATGAATAATACATATGTCAGACTCAATCAGCTTCTTCGTATCTGACAAATGACTTCTTTCATCTTTTGAGCAATGTATTTCATATCTTTAGTATTTAAGTGAGGGCCGACTGGAAAAGCTATTGAACCGTAGCTAATTGTGGCTGCGTTTGGAAAAGCGTCTTTGCTGACCCCGTATTTTGTTTTATAATAAGTGAAATGCGGTATTGGTCGAGGATAATATACACTAGTACCGATACCACTTTCTCTGAGAATACTGACAATTTCATAGCGCTTCCCTGAAATCGACTCATCCAAAACAACACTCAAGCAATAGTAGCTGCTTACAAAATCGTCAATCGAGGATTGAAACAAACTAATCTCTTCAATCTGCGAGAATTCTCTTTCAAGGGTCTTGTAATTTTCACTGCGCTTTGTCAAAAACTTAGTTATTCGCTTAAGTTGTTCAATACCAATTGCTGCTTGAATTTCATTCATACGGTAGTTGTAACCAAGCGTAGTGACATCATAAACGCCAGGAGTTGTTCTCTCAGAATGGTCCCTGTCCACACCAAAAGCCCGTAATTTCCTGACGCGTGCCGCAAGTTTTCGGTCCTTTGTGATGAGTATTCCCCCTTCAGCTGTCGTCATGTGCTTAACCGGGTAGAAAGAAAAGCAACCAACGTTACCAAAAAGACCTGCATGCTCGCCTTGATAGTAAGATCCGATGGCCAACGCGCAATCCTCGACTAGAAATAAGTCATACTTGTGCGATATTGCCACAATTCGATCCATGGCAACCGGCATGCCAAGATAATGTACAATCGAAATTGCTTTGGTATTCTCTGTAATGTGCTCTTCAATCTGTTCAATATCAATGTTGCCGGTTTTCATTTCCGCGTCGATAAACACTGGCTTAGCCCCGGTAAATTCTACAGCATGAGCAGTTGCAGTGTGTGTCTGGGCTGGTACAATCACCTCATCTCCTGGGCCAATTCCTAAATCGAAATAAGCTAAATGCAATGCAGCAGTACATGATGAAACTGCGATTGCGTATGGAGCCCCGGTAAATTTGGAAAACATGGATTCGAATTCTTGCGTTTTAGGACCATGAACCAATATAGGTCCGTCTAAAACATCGAGGACAGCCTGTTTTTCCTCGTCACCTATAATGGGATGCCCAAAAGGAATGTTGTTCGTGTTTTTCTTCATATAAATTTCACCTCAACTGTCTTTGACTCTTTCATAGATTGTTCTATCGCGAAACAGACAGACATAGTTCTAAAAACATCATCTTCAGAAACTATTGGATGGCAACCTTCTACAATTGAATTAATAAAATCGTATATCAAATCACCTTTATGAGTCCCCGGGTAGGCATCCGAAATAGTCCGGGGATTTTTTTTCGGATCTCGTGTTTCATAAAGTTTTCCGGTATCAACACCATTTATGAAGGTTGCATTTGTACCATAAATTTGCAACGAATGGAAGTGTGGAAAAACGCATCCAAAGTTGCAAGCAATCTTCGCAATTCTTCCGCTTTTAAATTTCAACAGGCTTACCACCAGATCGTTGTATTTAAATTTTGTGTTTTCTGAACAGATGTCATTTCCATAACTACTAACTTCTTTAACGATGTCATCTTCACCATCAAGCAGCCAAAGAAGTAGGTCCACAATATGTACTCCTCCACCATAAACGACAGAGTAGAACTCTAGACTCCCTCTCCACCCATCAGTTATTTTATGAAGCCTACCATAGTTATAGTCACCTTCCAAATAATATATTTTTCCTAATCTTCCTTTTGATATCAAAGACTTTAGGTATTTAAAACGTGGTGATAGTCTCAGAATTAGATTAGAGGAAAGCATCAAACTCGTGTTTTCTCTTAACAGCTTCCTAATGTCAATGGCTTCCTTTCTGTGCAGACAAAGAGGCTTTTCTACAAAAACATGTTTTCCGTTACGTAGAGCCTTGATTATTTGTTCATAGTGGAAATTATCATAGCTTGCAATAGATACGACATCGATTTGAGGATCTTGAAGAATCTCATCTGCATCTTTTGTGATTTTAACATCCTGATATTTCTCCTGGCACGCAAACAGTTTATCTTCTGAAAAATCACACAGCCCAACAACTTTACACTTTGGATGTTTCAAAAAACCAGCTATATGCTTTTCCCCAACACCCAATCCAATTATACCAGCTTTAATACTCATTCCTACAATAGAGTCCTCAAAAACTTTTTTTAATTTAACTTCTTAGAAAAAATATCAGAATCCAATTATGCTAAATCATTTTTTATCTTCTCACGAAAAAAAAGCAATATATTGCATATTATTCTGAGCCGAGTCTTGCTAACACACCTCCATCGCATATAAACTCCTGTCCGGTAATATTGTTAGCCTTACGATCATCGGCAAGAAATAGCGCTAAGTTTGCAACATCCTCTGGATCTCCTATCTTCTTTAAAGGTGTGGCCTCCACAATTTTATTTAAAGCGACTTCAGGATCGTAATTTCTTTGTAAACCTTCTCTCAGCATTCTTGTATCAATAGCGCCGGGCAAAATTGCGTTCACACGAATACCATAATCTGATAGTTCCAAAGCCACAGCTCTAGTTAGAGCTGAGACACCGCCTTTGGATGCCGCGTAAGCCGCAATACCTTTGGAAGTTGCTCGGGCATGTACAGAAGAGATATTTATAATCGATCCACCATTAAGTAATTCAAAAAAATATTTAGTAGTTAGAAAAACTGCGCCTAAGTTATTGCTTACTACGGAATTCCATTCATCTTCAAGTGTGTCAACAAGATTCTTCTCTATCTGAACTGCGGCGTTATTAATCAAGCAATCCAAATGAATTTTGTTGGTCTTCAAATCGTCTCGAATTTCAATAGTATTTTCAGCGCGTGAAATGTCCATTGAGTAAAAAAGATCACAGTTTTCATTTGGGGTTCCGACGATATCGCATCCGATAACGCTCCAATTATTCTTCTTGAAAATCTCGCATAAAGATCTTCCAATACCTCCATTTGCCCCTGTTATAAATACTGTTTTATCCAATGTTTAGTCCTTTAACCAACATATTAACTGAATTTTTATGAACATATTCCCAACATGCCGAGCTGCTGTTGACATTATGGGCGGAAAGCAAAACGTTGTCCATCTCTCTTAAAGGACTGTTCTTTGGTAATGGCTCATCTTCAAATACATCTAATCCAGCTCCCGAAATAACTTTTCCTTTCAATGCTTCAATAAGAGAATTTTCCTCAATTAATGGACCTCGTGCGGTATTGATAATAATGGGTGAATTGATCATCTTTGAGAAAGCTTTATCATTAATTATATGATAGCTCGTTGTGTTTAGATCACAATGAAGGGTAATGATATCTGCTCGTTCAAATATTTCTTCTTTTGAAACCATTTGAATTTTATATTTATTTAAGAGGTCGGGGGGTTTTTCAACAATGTCATTGGCTAGAACTGTTGTTCCACAAGGAAAAAGTCTTTTTGCCACAGCAGTTCCCACCGCTCCTAAACCTATAATGCCTACCACTCTCTCAAAAAGTGCAAAGCCACGCGGTTTATCCCATCCACCATTCTTCAAAATTTTGTTATTAATTCCAATACCGCGCGAAAAGTAAAGGATAACTCCTAAAGTACTGTCGGCCACAGGCTCCGTAAAGGCGTTTGGTGTTCTGAAAACAGAAATGCCTCTTTTTTTTGCAGCAATGCTGTCGATTGAATCTATCCCGGTGCCCCATTTTACAATAACCTTTAATTTCTTTGCTCTATCAAATACCTGTTGGGTTAGTCGGTCATCACCGCAAATCAATCCATCAAAATTTTCTATTATACTTAATAATTCCTCTTCCTCTAATCTCTCCAATACTTTACCCCAAGTGATGTCTACATCATAGCCATTAAACATTTTTTCGACTTTTTGACGTTCTCTTATCATATAGGGAGCAGAAATTAATATTTTCATACCTTGCACCTCTTGCTTTTCTAGATTTGTTCTGATGTGATTCCCCGCTTGGTTATCTCTTTTCTCTTCTTTAAAGTGTTGAAAATTTCAGGATTCCGCGGATAATAAAATCTGCGTCTAAAATCATCGGAAATAAGATCTTTATATTTAAAGCCACGATAAGTCCCCCAAAATTGCATAAATCGAAATATAGGAATTTCGCAGATATTTTTTACCAACTCTTTATCTTGGAAAGCATGCACATAATCTCCGATTATGTGCATAAATAGCAAATGAAAAAATTTTAGTATGGAAAACTTTTCACCGGAGAAAAGTTTTTTAAATGCAATGGCTTCTCTTTTGTAACGCCTGAAAATTTGTTGGTTGTTTTCCTCGTGAATATGGACAATGCTTGCTTTAGCAGCGTAAACTATTTTAAACCCTTTTGACAAAATTTCGGAAGCCCAGTGCACATCTTCAAGACCGGTTAAGTTTTCATCATATTTCGTTTCTTTCCAAACAGACCTACGAATAGCTGCATTTGCGTTATTGCAAAAGGGGTGCTGTTGGTCGTCTATACTTTCTTCTGGGAACCATTTCGCAAATATCTGTTGTTCTGCATACCGAGTGGAATATGTGCCTCTTTGCTTACCATAAACCAGAGCGACATCTTCGTCTTTAAACGGAGATATCAAGTTTTCAATCCAGTTTTTGTTTTTAGGATAACAATGTGCACTAATAATTGCACAATATTTTGAGGTTGACCTTTCAATCCCTCTGTTTAAAGAATATCCGAATGAAAAATCTTGGGGCTTAATCTGCACTAAAACCACATCAAAACTCTTAGCAATATCAACAGTTCTGTCGGTCGATCCTGAATCAACAAGGATAATTTCAAATTTGTAAGAGCTCTTCTGTCTCCTAATTTCTGCTAAAAGCTTTTGAATATGTTTTTCTTCGTTGAAAGCTCTGATAATAATAGAAAGATCTTTATTGGAGTTCATTCTAGTTTCTCGTTACGGATTGCTTGATAATTAGCAATGGCGGGTAAGTGGAAAATTGACAATTGACTGCATGATTCAATCACTTTTTATAATAAATCGAGAAAAACTACCTTGAAAAATATTCTTGTTATATAATCAATTCATTTTACCGTTATGCTTGATTTATAGTGATCTTGAGTTAGCATGTTTATTAAAATTTACATTAGAAATATCTTCAATTAAAACAATCAGAATCGTGATTAACACTTCAGCAAAAGCTTTTGAGAGACACTATTGTGTCTTATTTGGGGAATCATTTCTTGAATTTGTGAAGCTGACCGCCACTGACACCCCGATAACAATCGCAACTACCGCAAATAACGAGGCAACGATGACATAGAGCAACATTTTTTTTAGCCTTATCGGTTTCGTGCTGTGTGACGATACGGGTCTTGTTACGTTGAATAAAATAGATTCCGGGTTCAGGTTATATTCGCTCAGGGTTATGTAAATAGCGTTGACCTCATCGATCGTTTGCATCAAGATGGAATATATTTCTTGGTGCATGTGGTAAATTCGTTCCGCAACTTCTTTGTCGTTGGCATCTAATGTATGTTGGCCGTCATCAGTTGAAGTAATTCTGTCGTAAAGATCTTTGTAATATCGAAGGTCAAACATAATGTCCACTTTATCCAGACCGGTCTGAATCACTTTCTCCAATATTTGCTGTCGGAAAATTATATCTGAATTTTCCTGCGCCATTTCAATCAAGCTATCCAAAAAAGATGCTCCGAATTGGGGGATCATGGCGGGCACATTGCCCGGTATTCCCTGCTTCAGCGAAGGTGTCGAGACAACATCACCGCCCAGGTTTGGCGAGGAGCTTCGGGGCCGTTGGTTGTATTGATTGAATGAATTTTCATAAATAGCTACATTCGCTGACGCTTTTTGTTCTCTTAGATTCAATTCAAATAACCGGTTGCGTAGATAGCTTAGCGTGTCGGCCCGCTTTTTGGATGCACCGGACTCACGGATATGTCCAAGCAGCGGGTTTAGCTTGAACTGTTTAACATCCTCAATTCGGAATTGGAGGTCCTTCAGGCTAATTCCATTTTCGCCGATTTTAAAGGCTTCCGCGCCGGGTATTTTTTGCAATAAGTCGATGTCGTCTCTGATCCGATTGATGGCAGTCCTCAGCATGTCTGTGGCAATAAAGTAATCCTCTTTTTCCAAATCTTTTTCAGAAAGTATATTACGAGAAACCAGGGAATACCGGTATTTATTGACTCCTTTGACACGGTCGGCGTGGTTGGCCCAGACCCGAAGAATATCATTGAGCACCTTGGCTACCAGGGCCTGGGGAAAAGAACTCAATCTTTCACTAAACCCAAAAGAAAGGGTATAAAATGGGGCCATAATAGTCTTCTTTTTCTCTAAAAATTCCGTTTCAAGGCGATCGCGTTCCTCTAGGCTCAAATTCTCTTGGCGGAGTTTTTCTGCATATTCAAATTCCAATAACTTCAGTTCATCATTTGTTTGAAAAATAGTCAGACTGGTTTTGAATTCATGAAAATCTATAAACTCGTCTAAATTATTCTCTTTAAATACTTGACTTAAAATTGGAGTTGACAGGATATCCGCCGTGCTAAAACTCAGTCCGTTAGGGTATTCATTTTCGTCTACTCCTTCAAATTCAAGCTTAAACTCCAGGCTGATCATTTTGTGTTTGCTTTGCCCGAAGTAAATCCAAGCAGCTATGGAAGCTATAATGAAAGTGACACAAATGGAAAGCACGACAATTCTCGTTCGATAATGCCAAATGTTTAAAACCAAGTCTTTCAGGTAAATCTCGTCATCGGCTTCCCTGACATGATCGAATTGCGTATCCGTTCGAGAACGAGTCGGATTTGATTCGGTTTCAGCCATTTTCGTCTCCGGTTTGAAGGTTATTGATTATAGGCGACAGTTGATTGGCAATGAGTGACTCGTGATAAGGTTATGTGCTAGCGAAACAGGAAATATTATAGTAACGACGCAGCTCCGCCTGGTAAATTACATACAGAAATATTATCCTCTAATGTTTGTTTTAAAATTAAAATACTGGAGATCTGTTATATTTGAATTAAAATAATATTGTTCGAATATGAGTTGCCTCTATAAAGCTCCCATGTAAATGAAACGAGAACGCCGATATTGAAAACCCACCTTCGGAAGGATACTGCATCATCCGCTTTGCTCTGCTGAGGCGGACAATAGGCGATTGCGGCTTCACCACTGTGCGTCTTGTTGCAGGGAAACAGGAATGTCGGGCCGGGGAGGCTGTGGCTATACCCTAGCGGTTTGCGATCTTGAACTTTGCAGCATCAAGGCGATTGAATGCTTGTTTCAGGCTGATACCATGAAAGTAGATTTGCGGTAGAAACATAACTGGCGATTGTTTAGAGCTAGACTGGACATTATATTTTGACCTATCTCCGAAGCTGCGCCACATTCGGGGCCCAGCTATTATCGTTTTTAACTAATCTACCCGAAATATATGTATTATGTAAACCACAATTATTGTTTCGTGTCAAGAGCCTTGAATTGTAATTGACTATATAATATGACCCGGGTCCGCCAGTCCTAATCTGCCAACCGAATCGATCGTGATCAAATTATGGAAACAGCCTGAGATATTAGGTCCTTTCCAGCGCGATGGTGCCGTAAGTCTTATACGGCCGGCAGATTATATTCGCGGACGATCTCCCTGAGTTTGGTCTTGATTCCAGCTGCATCTTGAAATTGTGCCAGCCTGGATAAATCAGCGATGCTTCCATTCAACTGAATCGGATCGCATTCTCCGCCTTTTATTACCATTATTTTCTCATGCCGGGTGGGAAAAATATTTTCGCCTTCGGTCAGCAGTTCCTCATATAATTTTTCACCGGGCCTTAGCCCGATGATTTCGATTTTAATATCGACGTCAGGTTCAAATCCGGATAGCCGGATGAGATCCCGGGCCATATCGACTATCTTGATCGGGGTGCCCATGTCCAGAATGAATGTTTCGCCGCCTTCCCCCATGGCCCCAGCCTGCAGGATCAGTTGGCAGGCCTCCGGGATCGTCATGAAAAACCGTGTAACCTCGGGATGGGTGACCGTTACCGGCCCGCCGTTTTGTATTTGTTTTTTAAACAAAGGCACAACGCTGCCAACGCTGCCGACAACGTTGCCAAACCGCACGATCATATATTTGGTTTGAGATGCTTGGCCTTTATTTTGACTCTGCACCAGCATCTCTGAAAGTCGCTTGGAAGCACCCATAACATTGGCCGGTCGGACGGCTTTGTCCGTCGACACAAATACAAAACGCAGGACCTTATGTTTTACCGAAACATCAATGAGATTTCTAGTTCCCAGAACATTATTATCGATTGCTTTCCAGGGCTGACTTTCCAGCATCGGGACGTGCTTATACGCCGCAGCGTGAAAAACGATTTGAGGGCCATGGGCATCGAATGACTTCTCCAGCTGATTTGTATTCTGAATATCGGCCAGGACCGAAACCACTTTGACATCTTTAAAGTTGTGTTTTAACTCCAGCTCAATTGCGTACAGCGGGCTTTCGGCTCTTTCGAATAAAATAATTTTGGCGGGTTTAAATCGACAAATTTGCCTGCACAGCTCGGAACCGATCGACCCCCCGGCCCCGGTAACGATTACCACCTGATTTTCGAGGTAGGCCCCGATTTTGGTTTCCTCCAATTTTATGATTTCTCGTCCCAACAGGTCTCGATAAGCGACCTCTCTAATGGCGTTAACCGTCACCTTGCCATTGATCAATTCACCCATTCCGGGGATGGTTTTAAAATCCAGCCCACTGCTTTTGCAGATTTCAATAATCTTTCTCATTTGTTCGGAATTGGCAGATGGAACCGCAATAAGCGCTTCATCTGCTTTTACTTTACTTGCGGCCCTTTTTATATCGCTGATATAGCCCAAGATCGGAATGCCGTGAATCTTTCTGCCGACTTTGGTGGAGTTGTCATCTAGAAATCCTACCACGCGATATTGAAGTCTTGCATTGTCACGAATTTCTCGAAGAATTTTTTCTCCGGCATCGCCCGCTCCAATAATGATCAGGTTTTTGGCATAAATATCTTTTCTACTGAACAACCCGGCCAGGGAGATAAATATTGATTGGCCGACTTGGCCGTTGCCGATAAAATCAAAATAAAGCCTAACGCCCAATCGAAAGCCTGAGATAAACAATATCGTAAAGCACCAATCAATGAGATAAACAGACCTGGAAAACCCGATAAATCGGAAGCGCAGCAAAATAAAACACATGATTAGCAGCGTACTGAACGTTGAAGCCTTTATGATATTCGAAAGATCGGCGATACTGGTGTAACGCCACATGCCACGATAAAGATCAAAGAAATAAAAACATGCAATTTTAACAATCAATACGTATGGGAGTGAATTTTTGAAGACACTTAGAAAATTATGAGGAATCCCAAAATCGAACCTCACCAGGTTGGCGGTATACATAGAGGCGGATAAAAGAAAAATGTCGGCAACCAGGATAATAAAAAAATTTTTATATAGCGGCTTAAATCTCATTAATCAATTTTTTTCGCAGAACTAATGACAATGCAGAAAATATACAAAAACTAACGATGAGTATGAACAGAATTGGGAACACCCCCAAGGTATTGAAAAACAGTATGAAGACCCCAATGACCAGCTGAGCAATTCCATATCCCAGCGAAATTTTCCAGTGGGATATATTGTATTCGTTGGCAAGAATCTGATAGAGATGCTTTCGATGGGGCCGCCCTAAATTCTCGCGATTTTTCAGCCTGATCACGGCAGTAGTGATTTCATCCGCATAAAACGGAAACAAAAATGATGCCAGACACAAAAAGTCACTTAAAGAAGTCGCATACCAGACGACCATAGCGGCAAACACAAAACCCAGCAAAATACTGCCGACATCTCCCATGAAAACCTTTGCTTCAGGCATGTTGAATGGAAGAAATCCCGCACAGCAGAATGCCATGGAAATACTCAAAGGGTTTAACGCAGGCAAAATTGCCGAGTTAACTCCGTACGAAGCCATCAGACCGAATCCGACAATACCGGTAATGGCAGCCAGACCATTGATGCCGTCCATAAAATTGTAAAAATTCGTAGTTCCGACGATATATAGCGCAAGCTGAATGATTAGAAAATATCCGACCGAGGAATTAGGATGAGTTTTCCAAAGTCCGAACAAGAAGATTATACTTGCTGTGAATTGAAATACAAGCCGAATTACCGGGGAAAGCTCAAAACGGTCCCCGACAAAACTGACCAGTGAAAGCACTACAGTCGGCATCCAAAAGTATTCAGGCAACCTCAATATCAGTGAAGCGGCGAGGAAGGCGGATAGGATACCGACTCCGCCGCCTTTTGGTGTTTCCGTCAAATGTGAGCTTCGCGCCGTGGGTATGTCCAGCAGTTTGAGATTCCCACCGTATTTGGCGATCAGGCCGGCACCGGCAAAACCAAGCAGGAAAGTTGATATATAAAGGATAATGTTCCGAGTCATCCTGGATTGAGAACGCTTATACTCTTGGAAGTCAAATAGCGATTTTCCCCGGTTTAGACGTGCATAGCGGACTATTGAGGGTATTGTCGCTTTTTAAGCAGACGTAATGTGCCGGTGGCTTCGCCGGACCGAAGAGATACCGATTTACAAAACAACGGACACCGGCAGAGCGTGGCTGCAGCCCCTCCGAAGGGCCTTCCTCATACTCCCTCCTCTGCTGTTGGTCGCTGATTGGTCATTCCCAAGGCCTTAAACTCCAATTGGATCCCTTCCGAAAATGAAATAGGCGCGAAACCAAAATCCCGGGCGGCTTCGGAATGCTCAAAATTTTTATTCTCGTTTAAGCGCAGAATCTGCTCCGATTTGACCGGCAGTCGAATATGAAATTTTTCCAGGGATCTCATGACGGCAACCACCGGTGAAGCCGGAATATCGATTTTGAATACCCTACGGTTGAGCATGGCGCAAACAATGTCTATCATTTGATTGAACGTATGCACTGAACCGCCTGAGATGTTGTAGGATTCGCCGATCGTATTTTTAGATAAAAGCGCATCGACAATGGCCTTAGCGACATCCCCCACGTAGATCGGCTGCTGCAGGCATTCACCGCCGCCGATTATGGGGACCAGACGCCATTTTTTTAAAAATCGAATCAGACGCGCGATGTTTCTATCACCGGCACTGCCGTAGATCATCGTCGGTCTTAAAATCGTATAACCAAGCTCACTGGAACGGATGGATTTCTCCGCCGCCAGTCTGACAGATTTGCTTTTGGCGTCGAGAGTCGTGAAGATTGCGGTTGTGCTTACAAAAACCGCTCTCCGTACTTTTTGTGAGACCAGAGCCTGTACGATTTGGGGGGCGTGACCAAATCCGATTGAGGCAATATTTACTAATGCATCGACACCTTCCAGAGCCTGACTGATTGATTCAGAATCGGCAAGATCTCCATAAACCAGCTCCAGTCTTTTATTTGCAAGCGCATCTGTTTTGCTGGTGTTACGCACCAAGCATCTTACCTGGATTCCCCGTTTGAGAAGCAAGGGCACCGTATACGATCCCGTATAGCCGGTTGCACCGGTTACCAGAACTTTCATGATGAGCTTGCTTTAAAGTCACGCACGGAATCAGCTAGCGCTTGTGCATATTTTTTGGCAAGTGCGTGTCTGGCATAGTTGGCGCAAACAAAGGTACGGCCGTTTTCACCCAGGTTCTGGATTTTCAAAGGCTGATTAAACAGGTCGAGAACTGCCGCTGCAAGGGCCTCTGAGTTTTCCGGTTCAACTAAAATTCCGCCGTCAGATTGTTTGAGAATGTCGGCCGCCTCCCCCTGGATACTGCCGACTATTGCGCGCCCCATGGCCATGATTTCAAACATCTTGGAGGGGATAAAAGTATCGAATAGGGGAATATTTTTCAACGGCACCAGGCAAACATCGGCCAGGCCATAATAATCTCTGACATTGTGTTTGCCGACAGGATCCCGGAAAAGAACATTTGTCAATCGCATTCTTCCGGCTTTTTGCATGAGCATTTCTTTTTCGGCGCCGTCTCCGACAAATACAAACTGTATTCGGCGAAATTTCGCCAAGCGCTCGGCACTTTCCAAAATACTTCCCAACGCATGCGAAATGCCGTGGGCGCCGATATAAAGCACGACGAATTTATTTTCCAATCCCAAGCGCCGGCGCAGATCGGTTGATGAAGGCGTCGGTTGCCAGAATTCGGTGTCGGCTCCATTGGGAATCGTCACGACTTTGGATGGGTTTATCCCTTTGGCAACAATATAATTACGAAAAGACTCCGTTACCGCCACGATTCGCTTGGCGCATTTGTACAATCCAATTTCGATCAGCTCAAGCAGGCGTATCAGCAGCGGGTTTTTTAAAACCCCGAGTTCGACAAAGATTGCAGGCCATAGATCCCTGACTTCCATAATGAATGGAATCCGCCGCTTCAGACCGTAGATGCAGGCGGCCATGGCCGCAAAGAAAGTTGGTGAAGTTCCAATTACGATATCAGGTCTTATCAAACGTCTGCTGCTGACGAAAAGCGCCGCCGGAAGAAAGGAGATATGGCCAATTATTTTCCTTAAAAAACCTCTGTTGGGCGTAATATAGGTCAAATGTCGGTGAACGGCAATTCCATTTATTTTTTCATGCATGTAAAGACAGCGGTTGTAGCCGGGATAGAGCTCACCTTTCGGGTGATTGGGCAGGCAGGTAACTGTTTGAACCTGATGCCCTAGATTTAGCCAGACACGGGAGAGATCATGGATACGCGCCGAAGGGGCGCCGATCTCGGGTATAAAATAGTGTGAATACCAGGCGATGTTCATTGAGAATAGCTAACCTTGTCGGATCCAATCTTCAAGCAGTAGGTCTGGTGTTTATGGGCCACGACAATTTCAGCAATATCACCGGATTTTTTTAAATAACTCGCCGATGCGGGATCATCCATCGATATTACATAACCAAAGCAAAACGGCAGAATATTTTTCTTGTGCAGGGCCAGTACTTCGTTGGGTTCAATTTGGCCAAATGCCTCTGAGTACCAACCCTGGCAGAAAGGTTCTTTTTGTCCCTTGCTTATCGAATGGCTGCTGGGTTCAAATGCTGTCAGCCAGATCGGCATTCGACATCCCTTTATTTTCCAGACCGACTCCGCTAACGGTTTAAAAGTCAATTCAGGATTTAGATGCAGATAACTCGATGCGCTAGTTTTTCCTTTGCCGAGAACCTCATCCACGATTAGCAAAAAGCACTGTTTTTGCCAGACAATAGTGCGTCGATGCACCACCGGCACCGATAATCGGCAATAGCCGTCATGGGATCCCTGCACCAATGCGTAGTTGCCGTCATCGCTTTGCCAGGTTACCCTGCCCGGGCGGGCCCGGCGGGCGACTCGAAAACTGTCCCAGATCTCGGATTGGTCGGCACCTTCGACAGCCAGCGTGTTATGCGCGCGGGTTGACCTGAAATAATCACGCCACGATCCGGCCGAATATTCGTACACGCCCGAATCGACCACCACCCGCTGGCCGTTGGCCGCGAATTCATAAGAAAACATATCCGCATGGGCATGGGCCGGTAAATAATCCGGGCAGGGTTTTCCGGCATCCAATATCAAATAGTCACCTTTGGGGTTGTCTTTGATGACATAGTGACCGATGTCCTCGAGGACGGTGAAAATACGGGACCGCCGGCTTACCGGCCAATTTTTAAATCTATTCCAGCCGGATCGTCCAAACAGCAAGAACGGGTAAATTCCACAATCTTCTGAAATTTTAAAAGCGGCATCGCCGAAGTAGATCGCTCCGGCTGCCAGCAGATCTGCCGGCTCCACTGCAGAGCCCCAGGCCGTATCTTTCAGAAGCGGCACCTGATTGTTGGGTCCCCGAATCGTCGCCAGATATTCAAGCATGCGCCGCAATGCCTCATCGAGCCAGCCGGGCGGCGCCGTCAAATTTCGCTGCATCCATACGGCAATCTCGAGGATATCTTTTAAAACGACCAAATGATAGCCCGGACTGCGTTCGAAGTGGCCACCGTCCGCCAATATCTGTTCGGCCACTTCTTTTTCCAAAAATCCAAGTGATTTCTGAATCCACTTTTCAAACTCACCGCCCTCAAAGACCGGTGCAATGAACAACAACGCACGCAGGTTTTTAATTAAATGGTTGCCGCGTACGTCGAATTCCAAATCAGCAGATAAGGCGCGGGCTTGTTCGTACATGCTGCTTAGCAGTCTCCGGCTGAACGATTCATCGTTTGCAGCCGTGCTGGAATCAAAATAGATCGCTGCGTTTAACCAGTTAACCAGTCTGACGGATATTGTATAAGGATGCCAGCCGTCGCCTTTAAAGGGTGGATTGCCGTCAATCCAAGAGACAATCAAAGACTTGTAGGCCGTATGAGCCTTGGCCGTCTGACTGCTTTTGGACCATATGAGAAGATCAGTTAAATAGTCAAAATAGTGCAGATGAAAGCGCCACAGATGACTGCGGTTAAAATCGTGCCAATCCGGCTGATTGCCATAGTCCACTGATTCATTTAAAAAGCGGAAGTTATTGTGGTGCACTGCTGCGGCGCGGTCCGCTGCAGCGGAAATTGAATTTGCCAATAGCCCTTCACCGGAAAGTTCAGGTAATCCCGAGTAAAGCGGCATCAAGGATGATAACCGGCCTGTGGTGTTATCAAACGTCTTGAGACCGCTGTGCCACCGCCATCTCTTTTTGGCCGTACGCAGGGCCCGATGCCAGATCTGGGCCGAATTGAGATAACGAACCGTGTTCAGGTACAGAAGGCGGCGCCGAATAAATGCATTCAATTCAATCAACTGTTATTATACGTCAATGAAGCAGACGGCCGGCCAGATCTATCGTAATCCGGGTAACTTCTTGAATCTCATCAAACGCTATTGGGCTTGGCCTGCCGTCGCTGACCGCCGCAATGAAGGCTTTTATTTCTTTGGAATGCCCTTTATTCTGTCGCTACAAATGCATCTTTTTAAAACCCGGCCATCCGAATCCCCGCAACACTCTGAAGTTGTCCAACTGCAGCACCCGGCCGGCACAAAACACCTCCAGCCTTTCTTTTGGAAAGGATTTGCTGCCATTGGCCAGGTATTGAATGATCCCCAGCGAACCGTCCTTCGATCTCAAATTCATGCTGACCGTGTCGCCGGATCCGTCTCCCAGCACGTCGATGCTGCCGGAAACAATTGTACTTCCGGTCAGGTGCCGGTAAAGATCGATGAAATGGCAAGCCTCCCCGATTATTCTACCACCACCGATTGCCGGATCCTGCGTCCAGTGGGTGGCGGGAATCAATCCCGCATTTATGGTCATCAGGATATATTTGGGGGCATTGACCGGTATCAGAAATTTTTTCAGCTTTTCAATATGGGGTGCAAATCTGCGATTGAAGCCCACCATCAATATCGGCTGGTTGGCGGAATCCGTACTTTCAGCCAGCAAGCCTGAAATGGTATCCAATTCTTCGACGGTCAGACACAGGGGCTTTTCCACAAAAACATGCTTTTTGGCTCTGAGGGCTTTAACAATGTAGTCGGCATGGGTGTCGTGCCGGGTGGCGATAAAAACAGCATTTATTTGCGGATCGGAAAAAACCCTGGCCACATCGGTCGTGCTTTCTTCAAACCCGAACTTTTTCCCCAGATGGGTGCCGGATATCCCTCCGGCGGAAACAATTGTTTTCAACCGGCAGCCCGTGTCTGCAATGGCGGGCAGCAATATCCGGGCGGCGAAATTTCCGGCACCCAGCAAACCGATGGTGATGGTGGAGCCTTCATCCGCTGCTGCCGGAAGCCGAACGGTGTTTGCCGCTCCGGATGATTTGCCGGCCGAAGAAAACGGGCCCGTTTGGTATTCGAGTATGATGCCCAGATACCATTCGTCGCTTTGCGCCATCAGATCATAGGCTTGGTGGGCTTGTTCAATGGTGAAGCGATGGCTGATCAAAGGCTTTACATCCAATTTTCGACTGGCCATCAGATCCAATATGGCCTGAAAATTCCGCTGCTCGGTCCAGCGCACAAATCCCAGCGGATAGTCGTGCCCCTTCTCTTCATATTCGGGATCATAGCGTCCGGGGCCATAGGAGCACGACACCTGAAAAGTGAGCTCTTTTTCATAGAAGTCGGATCGTTTGAATTGCAGTCCGGCAACACCGACCAGGATAATCCGCCCCCGTTTGCGGCACATTTGCGCCGCTTGGTGCACAGGCTGGCTGCTGGTCGTCGAGGCGGTGATCAGCACGCCATCGACCCCTTGCCCTCCGGCAAACACCGCGGCTCCCGCCACGGGATCTTCATTCCGGCTGAGGTCGACGGTCTCGGCGCCAAACTGCCTGGCCAAATCGCATTTTCTGGAATCGTAATCGACCCCTAGAACCCGACAGCCGTTGGCAATCAACAATTGAATAGTCAACAGACCAATCAATCCCAGGCCTGTGACGACAAAGAATTCGCCGATCGTCGGTTGAGCCAGTCGAATTCCCTGCAGGCCAATGGCTCCGATCGCGGTAAAGGAAGCTTCCTCATCACTGACCTCATCCGGGACCGCGGCACAAATACTTTTGGGCACGCACACAATCTCAGCATGAGCGCCGTTGCTGACGATCCGGTCCCCCCGTTTATAGTTCAGGCCGCCGGCGTCCAAATCCCCGTCGAGCAGTTCCCCAACATTGCAGTAACCGACCGGCAGTGGCTGATCCAGCTTGGTTCTAACAGCTTCTATAGTTGGCAGCAGGCCGTCGGTTTTAACCTTATCAACAACCTGTCTGACTTTCTCGGGTTGACGGCGGGCCTTGTTCAGCATATTGGCGCGGCCGAACTCCAGCAGCATCCGCTCGGTGCCGGCCGATATCAAACTGACGCGAGTTCGAATCAAGAGATGACCGGCCTTTTGTTCGGGACCGGGCAGGTCGGCAACTTCTATTTCGCCGGTTTTCAGATTCTGAAGGACTTGTTTCACGGAATTAATTCAAACCATTATACGGATACTTTTTGATCAAGAAAGATCCGGCACCATAGTTCGATGCACACCAACGCAAATATCGTATAGGTACCGTCTATAAAACCCTTCCGATCTCGCTCAATTAAACGGCGGACGGCAGCCGGATCGAACAACTGTCTATTTTGCAGAGATTTTGTGGAAAGGACATCGGCAACCATGTCTTTTAATTCAAGACGCAGCCAGCGCCTGAGGGGTGCCCCGAACCCACTCTTGGGTCTATAAATAATCTCTTTGGGAAGGTATGGCTCCATCGCCTTTTTAAAAATTGCTTTACCCATGCGGCCCTTTTGTTTCATTGAAGAAGGTATCCGAGCAGCGAATTTCACCAAATCGGGATCGAGCAATGGAACCCGCACCTCAACGCCCATGGCCATGCTGGCTTTGTCGGTATAATTTAAATTATGATCGGCCAAAAAGTGCTTTCCCTCCAGATACAACATCCGGTTCAACCGATCTTGTTCTAAAGGAATATTTCCCAAACTGTCCTGCAGAGGGGCAGCCGTGTCGACCCCAGAAAGGGCATGGCTGAATTCAGGTGTGTACAGCGAGCGTCTAATTTGCTCCCCACTCCAGTAAAAATGAGCTATCAGCCGATCCTCCGGAGATAAATCCGCATACCTAAAAGCTTTTCGCAGGCGCCTGAACCAGGCTTTATCCGTCATCCAGCCTTTGATCCCGTTCGGAACCGAATCATCATTTGCCATCCTGGAAATCCCGCTGCGGATGCCCAGTGGCAGCCACCCCCACATTTTCTCCATTTTTAAAGCCCAGTGACGCCGATACCCGGAGAATATATCATCTCCGCCCGCTCCGGATAGCAGTACTTTATAGCCGTCTTGACGCGCCTGTTCCGCTATCAGAAACACATTGATCGGAGCTGGATCAGCCTGGGGCTCATCGAGATGATACAGCATCTTTTCAAGATGCCGGATCATGTCGGGTTTTACTTTAACCGTACACAGATCAACATTCAAATGTTTTGCAACGGCTCGGGCGTATGGAAGGTCCTGGGGGCTTCCATCCATGTCCAGGTTTTCATCAAATCCGATGACATAGCAGGTCGGCTTAAAATCCGATTGGGCTTCGGGCATCATCGATACAACGGCGCTGGAATCCAGACCGCCTGATAAAAAAGCACCCACGGGAACATCGGCAACCAGCTGGCGATGGACCGCTGTCTTCAATGTCCGGGAAAGTTCAGCGGCAATTTCATTCTCAGATTGCTGCGATGGCTTCTGCCCGTAAGGAAGATCATAAAAGGACCATTTTCGGGCCACCCGACCCTTGCGGACGATCATGGCTTCACCGGGCCGCGCCTTTTTTATCTGAGCCAGAGGGGTGTGGGGAGCCGGTGCCCAGAGGTAGGCCAGATAGTAGTGCAGTGCGGCCATATCAAGTTCGCGTGATACCGCGGAACATTGCAAAATCGACTTTAGCTCCGAAGCGAACAAAAATCCTGTGTTCAACTCCGAATAATACAGTGGTTTGACGCCGAGACCATCACGAACCAAAAAAAGATCCCCGCTTTGCAGGCCTTCAACCTGACCGGCTGGTCGGCCATCATACAATGCGAAGGCAAATATACCGTTGAGCCGTTTCAGCATGGCCGGTCCCTGATCGGCATAGAGGTGAATCAGGACCTCTGAATCGGCCTGGCTTTGAAAACGATGGCCGCCGGCTGTAAGCTCCGACCTTAATTCCTTGTAGTTATAAAGTTCGCCGTTGTAGACCAGCCAGAGCTTTTCAGCAGGTCCGCTATTTGTGACTGATCCACAAAGAGAACAGGCAACTGTCATCGGCTGCCGGCCTTCGGCGGATAGATCAATGATGGACAATCTGCTGTGACCGAGACCGATGGAATTGTCCTGCTGCCGCCAGAAAATTTGCCCGCTATCATCCGGGCCCCGGTGAGCAACGGAATTTACCATCGATGTCAACAGGCCTTCTCCGAAAGTGCCTGCAAAGCCAGTTATGCCGCACATAAGCCTATCACTAATTGTTTGACAACCCCGTGGTTAGAAGGGGTATGATTTTGTTTAAGTGGGCTTCCCGGGTAAAAAATTTTTGAAATCTCAAGATGCTTTGCCGGCTCAGCTCGTGATACCGATCAGGCAATCGAACATACCGCTCAATGGAATTTGCAATAGATTCAGGATCTTGAAAGGGCACAATAATGCCCGTCTTTTCGTGGATCACCATTTCGGGAATTGCTCGGTAATCCGTCGATATAACGACGTTGCCGAAGGCCATGGCCTCAATGATTGAAACCGGTTGACCTTCGTTGGCATATCGCGTCGGCAGCACAAAAAAATGTGATTCTGCCAATTCACGTATTTTCTCTTCCCCAGACACATGGCCGACGAGTTTGATTTCTTTTTGGAGTCCATGCTTATCTACAAAATTTTCGAACAGCTGCCGGGCATGGTCGGCATCTTTGATTTTTTTATCATCAAAACTGGTGAAAAAATTGCCGCAGAAATGACATCTTACCCGAATATTTCTATCGTTTAATGTCTTTATCGCTGCCAGAAGGTCAAAATAGCCTTTTGATTCTATTAAATTGGACAGATAAAGTATCCGGATTCTGGCATTTTTTTCAAGGGGATCCGGCAAGGATTTCGCTGCTGGATAATCAATATGACGAAAGGGTAGACCGTTGGGAACGACATGTATTTTTTCCGTCAACCCGGGTTCAAAGTCGAACATGCAACGCAGGCGCCGACCCAGTACCAGGATTGAATCAGCTCGGCGCAGCGTCACTTTTATCATCCGCTTAAACCACAGCGATTGGCCGAGGTAAAAGTTTTTGAAGTTGCCGCCTTTGAGATGAAGCACAATCCTCAGCCGAAACAGGTAAGCAAACCAAATCATGAAAAAGTCGCGATAGAAACCCTGGCGTGACTGGGCGATCGTGATGTAAACTGTTTTATTTCCCAGACAGATTTTGCATAAATAAATCCCCAAAATGTAGAAATACTCCACGGTACGGCGAAAAAAAGCTATTTCTCCCGGCGAGGTGACTTTCGACGAAATATTAACAACGGTATGATGGATATTTCTCTCTTCAAGCCCTTCCGTAAGCATTTTAAAAGACAGGCTTTGCCCATAGTCCGGCGGCGGTAGGGGTCCGACTATAACCAGGGAGGTTTTCGATGGATGGGTTTTAAGGGCTTTATTCAAATATTATGCAAACCTTAATCATTTGGCTTCATGCCGTCTGATTATAAATTTCAATGCTCCGGGTGGCTATTCGTTTCCAGGAAAGCTCCGAATTTACGAAATCGAGCGACAGCTGGCCATGATGTTTCCTTAATTCAGGATCAACCACATATTTTCCCAAAGCGGCTTCAAGGGCGTGCGGATTATCGCGTTCAAAGGTCGCCCCGTTTCCGTTTTTCACGAAATAGGAAGTCGCCGGATGTTCGGCGACAATCAGCGGCAGCCCCACTCCCAGGGCTTCTTTGATTCCCCCAAGCTTTTTTGGCATTACCGCAACATCAGCAGCATTATAAATTTTGCAAAGCTCTTGCTGGGTGACCCAATTGTGGAACTTGACTTTGTCTTCTGATAAACCTTGTTCGGACATTAAACGCTTCAAATAAGACATGTACTCCCGACTGCCGCGTCCGACGATCAAGAGCTTCAGGTTATCAATGGTTCTATTGAGCTTCCCAACAGCCCTTATCAAAAGGTCTACCCCTTTGGTCGGACCGATATTCCCCGAGGTTACGACAAGAATGTCATTGGGGGCAAGTTTTAACCTGATTCTATATTCTTGGCGAAAAGATGGTTTCGGATAATAAGTGTCGATATCTATGCCGAGCGGCAACAGTTCCACCTTATCTTTGGGCAGATTGAACTCATTGATAAGAAATTGTTTGGAAAACGGGTTAACCGAAATAAACTTGACGACTCGCTTTTCCAATTGGGGCAGGAAAACTAATTTAAATATTGTAACTCGCAAACGAGTCTGCCATCGATGCAGAGCAAGATTGTCGTCATCGACATGGTCATCGACAAAAAGTCGGTAGTCAGGTTTTTTGTGGAGCAATAATTCTAAGCTTGGTGTCGTCCATAATCCGTGGGCGTGGACAACATCAGGATTCAAAGAGGCCAAAATTCGGTTTAATTGTCTGAGATAGATCTGGGCCCTCGCTTTTGAGACCCATACCCCTTTCAATCTCTCTATTTTTACTTCCCGTTCTTCTTGGCTGCCCAGGGGGAAACTGACCGGTTCTTGCCCGTTTTTCGCGGGCCGAAGGTGGGTACTCGTGATGATATGGATCTCATGGCCTAATTGCCCTTGCTGATACGGCAAATGGTTCTCCTGGTATCCGGTAGCCGGATTATACCATTGGGTAATATGAGCAATTCTCATCGAGATTAATCAGCTCCGGTCTAATGCCTGAACCAGCGCATGGGTAACCGTCTCGACCTCTGAATCGGTGAGAAAAGGGTGGACGGGAAGCGATAAGACATTCCGGGAGCACCTGATGGCGTGAGGATAGTGCCCGTCATCAAGAGAATTCAAGGTCGCAAAGCAGAATTCCTGATGTAAGGGACATGCGTAGTGAATTTTGGCGTCAACGCCCTGGGCATTCAAATATTTTTTAATCTCATCTCTATTGCTGGTTTGCAGGACATATTTGTGATAAATATGATGCGCATCGGGTAGCACCTGCGGCAAAACTGCACCGGTAGATGCAAGCCGATCGTTGTAATACTCGGCAATAGCACGGCGCTTCGCCTGCCATTGTCCAATATGATCCAACTTAAAGTCCAAAACGGCGGCAACCATTGTGGACATTTGTGAATTATATCCAATCTCTTTAAATTGATTTTCGGCGGATTTACCATGATAGCGGAGCCTTTTAAGACGCTCTGCCATTTCCGGCTCATCGGTGACCACAATGCCGCCGCTTCCCGGTGCACTTATCGGCTTGGTCGGATCAAAGCTAAAGCATGATGCAAGTCCGATAGAACCGGCCGGTCGTTCGCTGTACCTGGCACCGATTGATTGGGCCGCATCCTCGATTAAGATCAAATTGTTGACCGCAGCAAATTTTTCTATTTCAGCCGGATCAGACATCTGGCCGTACAAATGCACGAAAATGATGCCTTTGGTATTCTCGTTGACGAGCGAAGCGGCCATTTTCAGATTCATGTTGAACGTGACGGGATCGATATCCACAAAAACCGGCTTGGCACCTAATCTTGCAATGCAGGAAGCCGATGCGATGAACGAAAAGTCGGTCACCAACACCTCATCACCAGGCTCGACACCGGCAGCCACCAAACCAAAATACAGGGCATCTGTACATGAATTTACCGCGATGCCGAATTTTCTGGCCGAGAGTCCGGCAACTCGTTTCTCTAAACGTGGTATAGCCTGCCCCTGCAGCGCTTGTCCCGATTCAAGAACTGAAACCACCCTCTCCGTAATCTCCTCTTTGTAGTGATAAAATTCTCGCTCCACTCCGAAAAACGGTATGGTTGCCTTGCTTTGCTGCATCTTTGAATAATCCTTATAATTAGCTTATCGCCTTGGCAGGAACTCCCGCGACCGTGCTGCCGTCGGGCACGTGGTCCAATACGAGGGCACCGGCGCCGACCACGGCCCAATCACCAATAGACTTTTTCGGTATAACACTGGCCCCCGTGTAGATATAAGCGCCCTCCCCGATACTGACATTTCCGCCAAGGGAAACTCCAGGTGCAATGTTGACGTAGTTTCCGATCAGGTTGTCGTGTTCGACAACCGCCTGGGAATGAACAATGACATGGTTGCCGATCTTCGCATTCGGCATGATCGTGGCCATGGGATTGATAATGCTGCCCTGCCCAATTTCAGTGAAACCGGCGATATAAGCGGCACCGCTGACTAGCGTGGCAAAAGCATAACCTTGTTCAGCCAGATGTCGGCAGACATCCCGCTTTTTCCGGTTGTTGCCGATGGCCACGACTAGTTGATATTTGCGCACTGAATAACGGGTGGATAATTGATCCCACATGCACACAATGGAATGACCGTTAACTACTTTGCCAATGTTGGCGGGATTCTCCAAATCGGCAATTCCAACAATTGTATATTTTTTTTGGCCGGCGGCTATTTCAATGGCATAGCGAGCCTGTGAGCCAGAGCCGACAATGATAATGTCTGTCATCGCATATAAAACCAATTAACATTTTCAGTTCCGGGATCCGGAAAGGCTTGGCGACTGCGCTCTTTTTTCAACCAGACTCAGATTGTAAGTCCGTACATAATCGACATACTTTGCCAATCCGTTTTCCAAATCGAACTGCGGATTGTAATCCAGCAGCCTTCTGGCCTTGGAAACATCAAGGGAGCCGCGATTTGGACGATAGGTATCAGATTTCTTTTTGACCGTGACTTCCAATTCGGGAAAAATTTGCCGCAAAATTTCCACCGCTTCACCAAGGCTGTGCCCTACGCCGCGGGTTATATTAAATTCTTCGCCAAGCGCGTTTGCCGACATCGTTGCCTTGAGAAGTCCCTGGGCGATATCCTCGACGTAGGTAAAATCTAAAAACAGGGTTTCCGGATTTAATACTTCAATCGGCTGTTTTTGAAGTGCCCTTTCCACGAATATTTGCAAAACCCTGCGATTGTTGTCGGTAGGACCATAAACGGCCGACGGCCTCACGATAGCATAGGGGATACCATATCGTTTGGAAAATACTTTTACCATTAATTCACCCGACAGCTTCATACCGCCATATATTTCTTTAGGGTCCTTGGGGCCGTCCTCGGGCATGGGTATTTGTTTAAAATCCCCATAGACCATGCTCGATGATACATACACCAGTTTACTGATATTTTTTAGATCCCGCACAATCTCCAGCAGATTGACGGTTCCCTGCACAATACCTTCAAAAGCTTCCTCGGGTTGGCGTAAGGCAATATTGGCCAGGGGCAAGGCCGCCAGGTGAACGATATAATCCGGGTTGATATCATTGATACAGCGGCGCAGACTATCCTTGTTGCTGGTGCTTCCCCGGACAATCTCAGCCCCTTTTAACAGCTTATTAAACCGGTAATTCATGTTTTCGATAAATGTAGGCTGAATGGGGTATATGTACTGGTGAAAAAAATCTAAAACGAAAACCTCTTCCCCGAATTTCATCAATTGATCAGCCAGATGCGAGCCGATAAATCCGGCTCCCCCCGTAATAAATATTTTTGCCATATAACACTCTCCAAAAAATAGAATGAGTCAAAATGTATTGCAATTGACCGGCCGCAAAATACTCTACTTGCGAATACGAAAAACCAGGGCGCCGGTCCGAACTTTGAAGGCCGCTGTTATGCTGGGATAATTCAAACAGCGGTCTCCTCTTGAGATAAACCAGATAATCGCTTCAAACGGGTCCATGCTTGCCACTGCATCGGAATCGGATGTCCAGTTATGTTCATAGTCGGGTTCCAGTGCTTTATAGCGAAAGGTGGTAGCTGGTCGGCCTGAACGAATCCAGTTGACAAGACGCATACTTCGTTTCAGAAACACACCCAAGATCCTGTAGGCCACGGAATTTCGAATCGGTATGGAGCCCTTGTTTATTTTCCCGCCAAAGTTTAGATCTGAATAGGGTCTCACGGTGTAACCCTTCGCGGCCCAAGTTCGGCAAAACCAGGCAGGGGAAAGCAGCAGAAGGCCTTCAGGCCTCAGCACCCGGCGCATTTCGGCTAAAGCCCTTTCAGGTCCGGGCACGTGCTCAAGCGTGGCGATTGACCAGATTGCATCAAAGCTGTTGGATTGAAACGGCAGCCTGGTCGCCGAAGCATTCGTGAAGGGTTTATGCAAGGAATTTCCGGCCGCTTCCGAGATATCGGCACCCGTGTAATTCGCTACCATGTCTTGAAAAGCACCGCGGCCGCAGGCAATCTCAAGACACCTTTTGTCCAGCAAGTCATAGTTGACCACAAAGTTCTTGATATCTTTATAATGGCTGTGCTCCTCGGGCCTTTTCTTCGCGGATCGGGTGTACCGGCCGTAAAGATATTGATGATCGTAGACTTTTTTTAGATTTTTAGAAGCCATTATTGCGTGCCGGCTAGAGATATGCTGTCTAAAAGGATGCCGGCATGTTGGTCCGCCGCTGATTTGAAGTTTTGCCATCGACGGGCCCGCTGGCCGGCACCCTCGAGGTACTTGGAACGGTTTTGCGGATTGAGTACTATGGATTGAATGGCCGCACATAATTCAGCCGGGTTGTTGGGTTCGACCAGCATGACTTCATTGGTCCGGAACTCTTCAGCAATTCCGCCGACCCTAGTCGCTACCACGGGAACGCCTCTAATCAATGCTTCATCGATAACCCGGGGGACACCTTCCGGAAAAAACGAAGGACAAGCGAGGACATGGGCCCTGGCAAACAGCGGCTCGACAGCCGTTTTGAACTCCATCCAGCCGTGGAAAATCACACGGTCTAAATTTAATGACCGGGCGTAGGCCTTAATTTCAGTGCACTCTGCTCCTTCTCCGACAATATCCAATTGCCAGGTGATTTCGGAGTCGTCTTCAGTCAGGAGTCGATACGCCTGCAGCAGATGATGGACGCCTTTGGCGAAGGTGACCTTGCCGATAAACAGGATTCGTTTGGACGGGTCTCCGGGGTGGCTATGGTTATAGTCCGTTCCAGGTGGCACTGCCATCTCCCCGACCGGCACTGTCTCAAAAACCAACCGGTTAAAATTCATTGCACGTTTCTTCAGGTATTTTCCTCTAACTATCACCGCATCAGCCCATTTTAGAGGAAATTCATGGCCCATGCGAAAGACAGCCCGCCAACCGGGTATGCCGACCAGAGCGCCGGATCGAATCGCCTCCTCATAGTCCATACCCAGATAGGCCACAAATTTTTTTGAAAAGATTTTAATAACCGGCAGCACGGGAAATAAAAAAGCAGCATGAAACATCAATACATAGGGGCGGGAAAGCAGCCTGAAACATATGTAGAGCCAGACTTTCGTCAGGGAGAGAATATTTCGATGGAAAATGGGGATTACGTTGATCCGGCTCCGGTCAATCATGGCGGTGGTGAAGGCCGGTCCCTCATAAACGGACGCAATCCAGGTGCACCGCGCGAACTGATCGGCCATTGCATGAATATAATCGACAAAAGAACCTTTGGTGGATACCCGGCCGTTGGCATCAAACATGATGTTGGTTCCGCCTAAAACAAGCAGTTCTTTTTTAACTTGTTTGTTGAGCAAATTCATCGGGTCTATGCGACGCGAACCTGCCGAGCATCAGGCCTAAAAAAATCCAAAACAGCAGAGAAGAAATGGTATTGTGCATGAGTCCATAAATCCCCCACCCCAACAGAGCTGTCATAATGGGGATTTCCTGTTTGCTCAGGGGCATCAGCCCGGCGCCTTTGATCAAAATTGGAAAAACAAAAAGAAAGACCAGTAGTAATCCGATAGGACCACCGGCGCGCAATAGAAGGGTCAAATTGTTGTGAACATTAACTTTTCCCAGACCCTCGATTTCAATTCTCGTGTAGCCGACGCCCAACGGTGAGTCGGCCAAATCCGCCAAAGATTGTCGAAACGCGGTTACACGGATCATATCCTTGGGATTCGTTGATATCTTTTGAGGTGTCATTATTGATAGGGTGGTGTTAAGTCCGGACCATACCGTCGGATAATAGGTACGGATGAAAATCAAAAATCCTGCGGCCAATAAAACTGACACGAAGAGCGTTTTTCTCAGCACCTTAACGGATGGTTTTGAGATTACAAACAAGTAAATGACTAGTGCAACACTGACGAGAATTATCGCGCGCGAAAAAGATAACATTGCCGTGCAAAAAATTATGAAGGTACCGATCAGCCACAAAAGCCTGTTCGGAAAAAACTTCTTCTCAACAAAAACAAAGCCGAGTGCCGCACCCAATACGATGACAATGAAATTATTCAACTGCGTTCTGGAATGAAACGTCCCGGTAACGTACTTTAGATCGCCAAACCCCTCCGCGTAAAATGTCGAGTAGTCCTCATTGATGATCGGAAAATCGATTATTCCGGCATAATCGATTATCGCGGCAAGGCACATCAAGCCGGAAGACACCACGAAGATTTCCAATATCCGTTCAAGGTCCCTTTCGGAAAATTGTATCGCGGCAACCGATAGGGTCACCGAAAAATAAACAGCCAGAAGCATCGCGTAACGCACACTGAGCTCGGGGTCCTCAATTCCAAGGGCCGCCAACGCGCTCAAGAGCAGAAAGCCGATAAAGAACAATGTGGACGGTATCTGAGTAACGGCGCGGAATATATTGCCCGAAATGGAATTTAGGCCGATCAGACAGACGGCTAGCAATGTCGTTATACCCCGCGCTTCGCCGTCGGGGTCGACCCAGAACCGCATCATCTTGCCCCACGGCAAAAAAAACATAATTCCGTAGAGCATCATCTTCGAAAGGCCGAGGTTGACTAAAGGCAGTTGGCTTAGCGCAACCGCAAAACGGTCACCTGTTGTAGCTTTATGCGAGGTAATCGAATACCTTCCTCTCCGATCCGCCGATGCGTCATAAGACAAAACTGGCCGAGTCGCGAATCACCTATTGGAGGGTTTGTTGAAATCCTGAGCTATTGATTCATGATGATCTGGAATGGCATTATATTGGACAACCGGTCAATATTTAAACGCTTAAAAATTTCGCATCGGTTTCATAGATTGGGCTGCCCAGGATGCTTTCGATTTTTTCACATATGCCGGCAAAATCATTCAGATTGGACGCATGTTTAAAACTCTGTCCAGATACATGAATGATATCGTACACCTGAGCAAACGGTAGTTGATATCTATCCGTCACTTTTCCATTTTTTGAAATCAGTAGACTACCAGTTCCTTTAAATCGTTCACTTCGAATACCTTTGTGAGAATGTCCGATCAACATTTCGGAGCCGTTCCCGGAAACACCCCGAACGATAAAACCGGGGGAGGGTTCGAAAAATTCCGGATGGAACGGTTTGCCGTTGACAATCAAATATCCACCACTATCAGGTTTGCCCGGTCCGAATGTGTCCGAGAATATTATATCATCCCGGGTAATGAAAATATCATGCACCCCGACATTTTCGTATCCATATCCGACGATTTTATGGTTACCATAAACGCCGATTAGCGATTTATTTCCGGCACGGTAAGCAACGAACAGCAAACAATCACCGCAGGGAAACACGCTGTTGATATGATTGTTGTCATAGAGCACCGGCGCCCCGAACCGGTCGCGGAAAGGAGCGATTTCACAAATCTTTTTACCGGAATGGCGGTCGATTTGCAGCAAAGTATTACGCGGCGTATTTGCCACCCAAAGCGAATCCTCGGCAACACAAATTTGGTGAATGCGGTGACTGGAGGTAAAAATTCGCTCACTATAGAGTTCTTGAAACTTGTAAGGGCGTTTTTCATTGAAAAAGGAATCAAGGCGGCCTTTTATTATATAAGTTCTTTTGCGGTTGGTGCTGGCGAGGTAGACATCAGTGTCTTTTACCGCAATGCCCATGGTCCAGAGATCAAAGACGCGCTGAATTCCTTTTCCGGTAATATGATAAACCCCTTTTTCGCAACTTACAAAATATTCTGATGAAATCGGCAATGAAATTGGAATAAATTCGGAGTATAGTGATCTGCCCGGAAGCGTGTACAATTCCTTGTAATCCTCAATTGCCGACTTTATGACCTGCTTCGCAAATAATGTATCACGTCGAAAATTTACTTTTTGCAGAATTTTTTTAATCACCATACACAGTAACTTGCCGGCAACGAATACGAAATACCCGAAAAAAAACTAAGAAATGGAAGCAGATAGTAATTTGACAGAACGGTTTATATTTCCCAGACGTGCCCGTTTCAACCGCCAATCAAAAAAAGGCACTTCAAGATACCGGCGTAAATGGCCCGCGCCGTTTCGAATGAGGTTTGCCGCCCTCAAAAACTCACTGTTATCAAACATGAATTTAGAACCGCCGGCGGCTAAGTAAGTATCTCGAAAAATCTTTTGATCCACCCGCTCGAACAGTACGCCGCCCAAAACAAATTCATCTGTGGCTCTTTCTAACTGAAAACTTCCCAGGTCGATGAAAAAAAGCTTATTTTCAGGGCTTATCACAAAATTGGTGCGGTTTTGATCTGCATATACCATACTTGTCCGGACTTGATCTGGTGCCAACGATTCTAAGCGGTCAATAATTTTCTCGGCCTCTTGCTGATCAAAAAGGTTGTTCGTGACGAATAAATCGAGATCGTTGCGAATATCCGTTTGAAATATGTCAAAGGGTATCCATTTCACCGCCAGATCGTGTACCTGTGCTAGATTTTCGGCAAAAGCCTTTGAAAAATCTTTGCTTTCGATGTTGGGGAATTCTCCTTCAATAAATTCGATAAGCAAATTTCGCTCATCAGCCCAAAGGATTTTGGATACAAAATCCAATTGAACTAAATATTCCATGTTTTCCTTTATCTGTCGCAGGTGAATGTTTTTCGGTGATTTGACATACAAAATCTTAAATATGCGTCGATCTTCTGTTTCCAGCAGCGCTACTGTCGGTTGACGAACTTGTAATGATTTAATTCGATTTCGAATCCGAACATGTATTTTCTTCAGATATATCTTTTTATATTTGGAGCCGATGATCTCTTGTAGTTCAGCCATGCTTTAAACCTCAATATAGGAGACTAATTCTTCAACGGGGCCGGTCTTAAAAATTTTCCAAAAGCCAACCATGACGATGAGGAAGACACTTGCGCCCATGAAAATCAGGAATAGCAGGCCTAAAACGTTATCGGACATAATTTGATTAAACTTTGCAACAACCATAGACATTAGGACAGCCGCCATGAAAATCGGAAGCAGTGTTTTCACTATATCCATAAGTTTGAACTGGATAAATCGATTGATCATGAAAATCCAAAAGGGGACAGCAAAACTGTGGCCAATTAGGACGCTCAGGGCAACCCCTTCTATTCCATAAGCTAAAAATAAGGGAAAAATTGAAACTATCAGGATCAATGTTGAGACCGCACGCAACCAAAAAGTTATTCGCGGTGATCCGATGCCCATAAAAACCGGATAACTTGTCTGTACCATCATCTGAATACCACCTGCCAGGAAAAGAATGCCCAATGGGTTGGCTACGGAATCCCATTTTGGGCCTAGAATGTGGTGAACGATGGGTTGTCTAAGTACAAAACCACCGATAGACAGGGGGATCATAATTGCCCCTACCAGGCCGAGAACTCTCCGGTAGCCATTTCTCAATCGTTTAACATCTTCCTGCAGTTTGGCATACGCTGGAAAAAGAACCTTGCCGGTGATTTGCCGAACCACAAACGCCGGCAAAATTCCAAATTGGTCGGCAATGCGATATATTCCCAGTGAGGCAGTATCCATTAATCGTCCGATAATTGTGCTGGGAACCGTTCGCGCGATAATGTGAATGAATTGGGCGCCCAGCAGCCATTTCCCGAAATTGAACATTTCGGAAGCCTTTTTCAGATTGAAATTTAATTTGGGGCGGTAAGGATACATCAAATAGGACGTGATCATCCGCCCCCCGGATACAGACAAATTTCCAATCACTAAAACCCAGACATTCTTTAATAAAAAGGCCAAAGGGATAACCAAAAACAGCCTTAAAATTACTCCACTCATTTGAAGCATGAATTGTTTGCGAAACTCCAGCTCCCGCACAAAATTAACGGCAGCCGGGTTGTTCAAACCGACCAACACGGGTTTTAACGCCAGCACCGGGATTATCGAATTTAACAATGGTTCCCGAAAAAACTTGGCCACTAACGGAGCTGTGAGAGAAATGCACAAGAAGAGAATAATCCCCCGGAGCAATTGAATCGTCCAGGCGGTGTCGAGATGAGATGTTATGGATTCTTTTTTTTGGACTAATGAAGCTTTGATACCTAGTTCTGAGACACTATCTAGAAGCCCGATCAGGATCATGGCCATTCCGATGAGACCAAAATCAGTTGGGCTCAGAAGTCTGGCCAATATTACGGTCAGGATCAGTTGGCTGCCGTGCCGCAACGCTTCAAATAGTGCCATCCACGCACTTCCTTCTAAGACACGATTCGATAGGGAACCGGCTTTCAGATATTTTTTTATCCGCTGCATCTATAAATCACATATTTCAAATTGCGACCTGATAAAACTGTGAAACCATATAAAAATGAAAACCTATTTCGTATTTAAGGACTCGAGAAGTCTGTTACCTAATTCCTCGGTATATCGCTGCAGTTCTTGGATCTTTTCTAAGTTGTCTTCGAGAATTCCCCAGTGATAATCAAGCGGCAGTTCGAATGTTTGCGTGATCAGTGCGGCGATGAATTTTTCCAGGGCATCTTCATCATGTTGATACTCTCTTCGCACCCATTGAATTGCCTGCGGAATTTCCTGCACGCAATTCACAGGATAAACCATGGGCAATATGTGGTAAAAAACAGAGCCCAGAGTAATCGACGGTTTCTTTAAAATGGCAGCTTCCCAGCCGGAGGTCCCTGTAATCGTTATCACGCATTTTGAACCCTCGATTAACTTTGCCCCATCAATCGTCGGATCGATTAGACGAACATTGGGAATTCGGCGCAAATGCCGGTAGTGCTGTTCCGACCGGCGACCAACCATCATGGGGTGCTCTTTGAGATAAAGTTTCCACGTGACCGGCAGCGTCCGCGCAATTTGTTCAACTAAGGCCAATTGATTTGTGTAATTCAGGGCCCAGATCATTAGGGTGGCCTCGGGCTCATAATGCAGTGGAAAATAGGCGTATGTTTCCCCGGTTCTGATTTCCTCGAAATAGCGAGAGCGTTTTCTGAGAACCCTCCTTTTGCCTCGTCTGTACTGCCACCAGTCCTGAATCCGAAGTCCGATCGGAGGCAGCGTATTGATTCTATCTCTCTTGTAATAATGGAGAAATGGCTGCAGGACCCCCTTGATTCGGTTAAGATTGAACAGTGCTTTAAACGAGTCGGGAGCGACAGTTGGCCTGATCGTGCCGGGTTTGGGCTTACGTTCCCTAAAATCATTTAAATATTTTTTGCTTTGGCAAAGAACCTCCTCATCAATTCTGGGATTATCTGAATAACTTCGATATGCTTTTTCAATTTGTTTCCATTGATCAATCGGGTTGTCCAGCCACATGGCCCGGTGGGCCGGATATTCTGATGACCTCAAACACCGGAACGGAATTCCAAGTTTCGATGCGACCGCGTACGCAACCAGAGTCCAGGCCGAAGCGCTCGCGTATAATGCGACGCAGTCGATTTGATTCTGTTTAAATTCACGTTCAAAGAACTTGAACATCCCACACACTATTTTCAATATCTCTTTATGGGTGTAGTCCTTTTTAAAATAGCGCCGCGAGTGGGTATATGTAACAAGTTTTCGATCGGCATAGGCATATTTCCACAGAGAGGCCCCGTACTCCGCTTCCAGCTGATTGACACCATCAAGATCCAAAGGTTTTTTCAGAAATTCTTTGATAAGATCGTTGACGTCGTGAATACTTTTGTAGTTCGCCTCCTTGCGATGTTCTTCCATAAAAAGTTTCAAGGAAGGGCCAAAAGTCAAACCGGAGATCGTGGTGCCGGTTGACAGGCTGTTTAAGTATATTGAAATGACATGGGACTTGGCTGTCCAGCCGGCTTGTCCAAACCAAATGAAAAAGTTCAATCCTTATACTCCAAAAAATATCCTCGTTTTAACGGAATTCGGGGATCTTGATTTCTATCAAGCCCAAGGCATACTGGTGGGCACAACGGTGAAACATAAAACATTGATATTATGACAGATATTTGTCGGATTTTTTGCTAATGATTTTATATAGTTAGAGATCATTCCAACAAGGAGCCCTCTAACTATATGGGAAAAGCAGACTGTGAATCCGCTCAGCTTAACCATAGAACCATAAGTTTACCGTTTACTCAGAAAGGTAATAATGCGTACATCAAAAAACCGGTCGATTTCAGACTATACGTCGATTAGCAAACTGAGCTGTTCCCGGAACCATTTCCAATTGATATCGATAGAGGATATCTGATGAAAGATATCTACAACTCTAAAAAACTTGGGCACGCTTAAGCACTGCAGTATTCAACGCACTGAACCTCTAACAGAGCCGCGGGGAAAATTCACCCTTGCCAGAAATGAAAACCGTTTAGTCTGAGGGCTCCTCTACGTTTTCCCGATATCTTTTGAATAGCGGCGTGAGTCAAAATATCAGAACAAACTCGAAAAGAATGCAACATTAGGTTAAATGAGTCAAAAAATCGTGCGGACTTGAACCTCAATATTTAAAATCTTAAGCGTGATCAACCTTAAAGAGCATCTATTGATGCATAGCAATTCCGTAGTGCTAAATGTCTGTGAATGCTGAATCCATTTTTATTCACACCATCCACATCAGTATACTTTCCTACATATATTCTATCCTGATTATGGTCTCTATCTGAGCACCAAATAAATTCATGCTGCCATAGTGTAATGTTATAGACTAATTTATATATGAAGAATGCATAGGTACTTGTGACAGCGCTTGGAAAAGAAATATTCATTTCAATTTCTTTTGGATCAACTGCTCTAGTTTTTTCTATTACTTTTTTCCTTATCAAATTCCATTTAAGTTCCAATTCTATTTTGACAAATTCTTCTTTTAGATACCAGTCCTGATTATAAAAGCAAGGTTCGCTTTTATCTGGATCGTGGCCAAACAATTCTTTTAAACTAAGAATGCTAATTTTTATTCCATTTTTTAACTGTGGTACACTCAGAAACAGCAGATATTCACCTTTCTTTTGACTTAGTTCTTTCCATGAGTAGGGGATCTCTGGTAACTTTCCTGGAATATCTAGTTCAATTTTACGTGAAATAGATTTAAGTTCTTTTGGGCCTATAAAATTACCCTTAAACAATTCCTTTACAGACTCGATATTAACTTTTCTTTCCATCTTTGATATTCAATTGCTTCATTAAATGTTGCCAGATGTCCTAGCTCAGTGTATTTCTCTATTTTTTCAAATTCCTGATCTAGGCGTTCATATCGTATACCCCAATCACTTTTTTCGAACCAAGGTAAATTTCTTGCAGGAGAATTAAATAGAAAAAAATCTAATTTTTTATCTAACAATACTCTTAAAAAAGTTAGATAAGCGCGATATTGATGTTCACTTGATCCAACTAAAATCAACTTTTTCCATTCATTTTTGATAGCAAGTTTAAAAACTTCTTCAGCCTGTTCTCTTGTATTTAATGATATGCTTTCGTGAATCAGTACTTTTTTATCAACACCAATATTTACTAATTTCTCCTCTAAATCAGAAAACGGATAACTACCGAATTTATAATTAACAATCCCCCCACTAAATACAATTAGTGGGGCGAGTTTTGCTTTATATAACCCTGCTGCATGTTTGTAGCGATTGTATCCATCACCTTCTAACAGAATAATCACATCAGAAGGTCTTAAACAATCGTTATCAACAATCGATATGAATTTTTCCCTTATTGATAAGATTAGAAATTCTCCCAATATAGCGGTTCACCCATTTTAATATCTATCTTTGCCGTTTTCCCAATAATAATGTTTTTATATTTAGGATATATTCCTAATGCAGGTCTTAAGATAGCTATTTCTTCTTCAGTCACTACCTGGCCTTTTATAATATCGGTCTTTGCGTACAGTCCTCTTCTTTGAACGAAGACAGTTTCTGATTCCTCATCAACAACTTCTTTTCTGGAGCTCCCCATAGCTTTTTCAACTTCTTTCACATATTCAACCATTTGCCTAAATTCATGAGGTTCCATTGAGTGTGGATGATCAGGGCCATAATCATTTTTATTCAAAGTAAAATGTTTTTCAATAACTCGGGCCCCTAAAACGACTGATGCCAAAGCAACCACTGGTCCCGGCGAATGATCGGAATAGCCTGTTAATACTTCAAATGCTGATTGGTAAGTCTTTAATACGTTAACATTTGCACTGTCGATTTTAGAAGGATAATTCGTAATGCACTGCATTAATACTAAATCATTATTACCAGCATCCTGAATTGTTCGAACAGCTTCATCAATTTCTGACATAGTTGCATCACCTGTGGCAAGCATAATCGGCTTGCCCTTCCGCGCAGCGTATTCTACTGCTTCAAGCCAGGTGATTTCGCCAGATCCCAATTTAATAAACGGAATATCTAATTCGACACATAAATCAACTGCCTCTTTAAAATATGGTGCAGTTGTAAAATCAATTCCAACTTTTTTACAATAATCTACAATTTCTCTATGCCACTCTACAGGTAATTCTGCATCTTTAAAAACTTCGCTCACTGTTCTACCCCATGATCCGTGCACTCCATGAAGTTCCATTTTAGAGAAACCACCTTCCGAAACAATTTTTTCAGTTCTGAAAGTCTGAAATTTGGCACAATCTGCACCTGCATCCTTGGCAGCATCAATCAAGCGCTTAGCTTTTTCTAGACTTCCATCGAAATTTGCTCCTATTTCCGCTATTAAATAAGTTGGATGATTCAGTCCTATGTAACGATTACCTATTTTAATTTCTTGATTAAATTTTTTCATTGTATTACCTCGATCATGATGACATAGAAAAAAATAACTGGCCATTTTTTAGATTGGGTCGGATTCAAGGAAATTGTTGACTCATCCTATTCAGCGCCTCGCCGGAAGCCTAAACTGGGTCATCAGCTAAATTTTACTAGAAAAATTATTACCTGAGTTTTAAAACAACAAACATCGGCCGAGGTCAATTATGAAAAATAGCTTTTCAAAGCTTGTGGAGGAGATTCTCGCGCAATATTCAAGTGTTATACACTTTTATTTATTAGTAAATTCCATAATTGTTTTTCTCAAGACGTCTGCTTGCTTCGCTGCTTCTTCTAACTCCCAATAGTTGGTTTTTAACTGAATCATTCTAGGTTGAAGATACTCGGCGACAGGACACAATCTCTTCTGATATTTTTGCCAAACACCACGCATTTTTTGAATATGATTTTGAAATAATGGTTCAAAATATGACAATTTCCATGCAGCATAATAACCGTCACCACCATTTTTTTGAAAGGTGTCTCTGAATTTATACCAATCAATTTCAGGTTTATCCGTATTTAAAATCACACTGTATGCCCAATAGGAATTAAGATATCCTTCAGGTTCGGATTGCCGAGTTAATAATTGAGACCCTTCAATTGCTCGATCAAAAATTTTAGCTACGTATATTCTTTGCTGAACAAGTTCGTGAGCTCTTTCAAGTTGCCCTAAAGCAACTGCTGCATTTACTTCCGACATTCTATAATTGAATCCAAGAGAAACATGCCGGCTATAATTAGGATCTTGAATATCGTTTCTTGTAATTTTTCCGTGTTTTCCACTCACACCCGCGTAGCCTAAACTACTAAACCGTCTAGCTGCATTTGCAAGTTTCTCATCATTAGTCGTTAACATTCCTCCTTCGCCACATGTAATATGCTTGCTTGCTTGAAAACTAAAACTTGCAAAATCACCAAATTCGCCGACATATTTACCTTTATATTTACCCAAGAAACATTCAGCATTATCTTCAATTAATGCAATATTATTATCCTTACAAATTTTCAGAATTTCATAGTAGTCAGGACTTAAACCATATAATGCTACTGTAATAATAGCTTTAGTTTTTTTTGTTATACATTTCGCTATTTCATTTGGACAAATATTAAATGACTCTTTATCTACATCTGCAAATACAGGGATACTGCCATTTTGTAATACTGCTATTGATGTACTTGACATTGTTAATGGAGGAACAATAACTTCGTCTCCTTCATTAACTCCTATAGCAACTAATGCCGTGTGCATAGTTTGCGTTCCATTGACATGACCCACGGCATAGTTCACATTAAAAAGTTCTGCAAACCTTTGTTCAAGTCGATTGTTAAAAATACTATTTTTGGAAGTACTGAATTCATTTTCAATAGCTTCAAGGACATATTTTTTTTCTAATTCACTCAATCTTTTCATATTTATTATACATTGCACTTCTTTTTTCATTCGCATTGATAGCTTGAATATGTGGCTCTTTGTGAAATAATTCCAATATATCATTCATATTAAAAATTTGCTTTTGTTTATACAATTTTGAATAAACTAATTCGGTCATTTGCCAATCAATATCGGTATCAATTGTCCATCTTAGGTAAGAAAGATCTTTATGATATTTGTAACAGTTTTGTTTAAAAAGGAATGGACAGCGATAAAAATACTGAGTAACATGTTCTCTTTCGAATTCATCAAGCGCGTTATTAAATGCTTTTTCTAAAGCAAAGAAAGTGAAGACCTCAGTATCTAATCCTTCCGGAAAAGTTGGAGGATTATTATTGTATGCGAAATCAAGATTTTGATCAATAAGCATATCGATAACATTGTCAATTATTTCAAAATCTTTAAATGGATCATCAGCAGTAATTCTAACAATTAAATCCGACTTATATTTTTTAGCTGCATAGTAAAAGCGAGATAGAACATCATTTTCACTTCCTCTAAAGCATCGTATTTGATTATTATTGCACCATCTTTCTAACACTGAATCATTGGTATTTTTTGTAGTTGCAACAACTATATCAGTTATTTTTTTTGAAGGTTTTATTCTATTCACAATATGCCAAATCAGAGGTTTTCCCTCTAATTTCCTAAAAATTTTATTTGGCAACCTTGTTGATCCAGTTCGTGCCTGTATTATTGCATTAATATTCATTCTTCCGCGCTGGCCGTCTTACACGGCCGCAAAGAGAATTGAAGTGAAAGCCTTACAGTCCGAAAAGAACTGCTACATTTTCTTCATTCAATCCAAAAAGCGGCTTAAGTCTAAATATCAAGAAAATCAAAAATTATGCAGCGTTAGTTTAATCTATCTTATTTGCTGGGGTCTATTGGAAACTCAATCACAACAACGATCGTAATTCTTTCATCGGACCTATTTTAAAAATTTTCCACATTGCGAACATAAACCCATTAAATATGACAATCCCGATCAGTACAAGGGACAATAGACCGACGATGCTTTTCTCGGAAATCGAATTAAAATTAAGAACAATACCAGCCATCAGAGCTGTTCCTGCAACTGTAAGCCCAATCGTCTTGCATATATCCAGAATCCTAAAATCAATAAATCGCCTAAGCATGTATATCCAAGGAGGGATAGCACAGCTATGACTAATCAGCACACTAAAGGCAACACCTTCTATTCCCCAAATAAGAAATAGAGGATAGATCGTAACTAGAAGCGCCGTGGTTGAAGCAATGCGGATAAGAAAAATAACCTTAGGATGGCCCATACCCATAAATAAAGGAAAACTTGTCTGAACGATGAGATGCACACCTCCTGCCAGCAGTAAGACACCCAAGGGATCGGCTACGTCATACCATTTTGATCCTAGTATATGATGCACTATTGGTTCCCTGAGTATGAAACCGCCAATTGACATAGGTATCACCGGTCCACAAACTAGATTCAAAACCCTATCGTATCCACTACGCAAGCGTCTCTTGTCTTCTTGCAGTTTGGTGTAGGCTGGGAAAAGAACTTTATTGGTTATTTGCCGAAGTATAAACGCCGGCAGATTTCCAAATTGGTCTGCAATTCGATAAATTCCCAATGAGGCAGCATCCATTAGTCGTCCGATAATTGTACTGGGAACTGTTCGTACAATGATGTAAATAATTTGGGAGCCCAGCAACCATTTCCCGAAATTGAACATTTCGGATCCCTTTTTAAAGTCGAAACTCAGTCTGGGACGATACGGATACATCAAGTATGAAGTGATCATCGTCCCCCCGGAGACAGACAAATTTCCTATCACCAACACCCAAACATTTCTCAAAATAAAGGCCAAAGGGATTACTAAAAATAGCCTCAAGATGACACCGCTAATTTGAAGCACAAATTGCTTGCGAAACTTCAGTTCCCTCACAAAATTGATTGCAGCCGGGTTGTTCAAGCCGACCACCACGGGTTTTAACGCCAATATTGGAATTATTGAATTTAGCATCGGTTCTCGAAAAAAACCTGCAACGATAGGTGCTGATAGAGATAAACACAAGAAAAGAAGAATCCCCCGGAACAATTGAATCGTCCACGCGGTGTCGAGGTAAGATTTTATCGATTCTTTTTTTTGTACTAATGATGCTTTTATCCCCAGTTCCGAGACACTATCCAAAAGCCCGATCAGAATCATGGCCATTCCGATGAGACCAAAATCAGATGGATTCAGAAGTCTGGCCAGTATTACCGTCAGTGCAAGGTTGACGCTGTGCCGCAATGCTTCAAATATTGCCATCCATGCACTTCCTTCTATTACACGTTTTGACAAGAAAGTGGATTTCAATTTTTTAAGCCTAACCACCTATCTATTAGATTATAGCTAAACGAGACTGAAACCAAACATCTGAGGTTACGATCTTCGGATAACTTCTTGGGATATTGTTTGCCGGTCCTTTTGAGGGCTTCAAGCTGTCTCTCATTGAGTGATTTGCCTGAATCGCACAACTATTCAGGTTCAAGTTCAGCAGTACCTTTTGCATTAACATTCTGAATTCATTTATATATTGTTAGTCTGCCATAGGGCATCATCTTATTCTTCCACCAGCGCTCTCATTTCGTCAACAGAGAGCTTCCAAGGATTTGTATCCGAACTGTAGGCGAAGTCGTCCGCCACCGGTCGGCAGCCATCTTGGCGAAACCGACGCTGAAAAAACCTGAAATCAGGCTTAATAACAAAATGATTCTCAAATTCAACGGTATTTCTGGCCTCGTCCAAGGGAATCATGACTTCATGAAGTTTCTCACCCGGTCGAATGCCGATAGTTTCAAGTCTGCATTCCGGGCAGATGGCTCTGGCCAATTCCATGATGTTCATGCTCGGTATTTTCGGAACGAAAATCTCGCCGCCAACCATCTTCTCGATACATTGAAGCACAAATGTCACCCCTAACTCAAGCGATATCCAAAATCGGGTCATCCGCGGATCAGTAATTGAAAGTACGCCGGTTTTTTTTTGATTTCTGAATAAGGATACTACACTGCCCCGGCTTCCGATGACATTGCCATAGCGAACCACACTAAAGGCGGTTTGGTTTCTGGGAACATAAGAATTGCCCGCAATAAACAGTTTGTCCGAACAAAGTTTGGTGGCGCCGTAAAGATTTATGGGATTGGCTGCTTTGTCCGTACTTAGGGCAATAACTTTTTTAACCCGTTGATCGATGGACACATTCATTACATTTTGTGCCCCGATGATATTGGTTTTGATTGCCTCAAAAGGGTTGAATTCAATCGCCGGCACCTGTTTAAGGGCTGCCGCATGAATGATGAGGTCGACTTCTGCAAAGGCGCGGTGCAGTCTTTCTTTGTCTCTAATATCGCCAATGAAGTAGCGCATGCAGGGATACTTGCTTTCAGGAAATCTGCGAGCCATTTCAAATTGTTTAAGCTCATCACGACTGAAAATGATTAATCTTCGCGGATTATGTTTCTCGAGTATCGTTTCAGTGCATTTTTGGCCGAATGAACCGGTACCTCCGGTTATCAAGACACTTTTCCCGTCCAACATTTCCAGCTCCAATATCGATGATTTCGTTTTTGATTTTGCAGATTTTACCCTTTTGGTGAGAAGGATCTACTTTTTTTTAGAAATTCTAAAACATATGACAAACAAAACATTAGAAAAAAACCAACCACACCGGTTACCATCACGTTGAATGATGTCTTAGGTTTAACCGGGCGAGGATCGGCCGCCGGCGGCTGAATTATTTTTATGGGCTCAAGCTGCCTTGTATTTCTTTCAAGATTGCTTATTTCTTTTTTCAGCAAGACATTGGCGGTTTTAATCAGCAAAAGGGTTTGCTTAAGATCTGCAATTATCTCGACGGTAGCGGCGTAATCCAGCAAAGGATTTCTACTTGCGGAATTGTGTTCCGGGCGTTTTTTGATCGATTCAATTTCCGCATAATAGGTAAAAAAGTATTTATTAATAAGATCGATTTTTGCGGTCAGAAATTTCTCCTGTTCGGCGTTGTCCGACAATTCCATTTTTTTTACTTGAAGGGTATTTTCATACCCCTTGCGCAAAAATTTCAGCTTTTTCGAATACCTGTCTGTTAAAACGTTAACCAAATAATACAGCCTTTTTTCACCGCCAACCGTATCTGCCGTTTCACAATTTATCGTCAGGTTATTCAATCTGTTGTTGGCGATAACCGTATATTCCGTTGTAGTTGATGAATTTCGATCCTCGGAATCCCCGAATTCAATTTCCACCTCAAATGACAATTCACCGTCAATTAATGCTTTAATTTCATTAACCGGATCAATAAAGGCCGCCTTTCCGGATTCATCGATTGCAATTATTCCCGGTTTAATGATCGTTGTCACACGATAAATCTTTTCCGCAGTGAAATTCAGAATTAATGCGATAAAGACGAAAGCTGCCGTACCCGCTAGAATTAAATACCGCCGGCCCCAAATCACCCTCATGGGACTTGCGAGGTCCGCCTCCGCTTCTAAAATATTGGTGTTGATCTTCACAGGTTCCGATTGGTGATTTTCAGGCATAAATATTTCCCAATATCAAATCGAATGGGGCTCCAAACCATGCGCAGATTTCATATATCTTTTAGCGCAGGCCAGACATTCCAGATCATCCGGCAGGCGTTCGCCGCACTCGCAGGCCCAGCCGATCTGCCGGGCCGGGTTGCCGACCACCAAGGCATAATCGGAAATGTTTTTGGAGACCACGGCACCGGCGCCAATGAAACTGTATCGGCCCAATGTAACGCCGCATATGATCGTGGCGTTGGCGCCGATAGTGACACCCTTTCTCACCATTGTGGGCCGCACCTGATCCATCTTGCCGATCTCGGCCCTGGGATTGTGGATATTGGTGAACACCATCGAGGGCCCGCAGAATACGCCTTCCTCGAGAGTAACACCTTTATAAATTGAAACATTGTTCTGGATCTTGCACCCATTGCCGATCGTTACGTCCGGTCCGATGACCACGTTTTGACCGATGTTGCAGTTCTGTCCGATTCTGGAATTGGAAAGCACATGTGAAAAGTGCCAAATTTTGGCCCCCCGGCCGATCCTGATATTCTCATCGATAATGGCCGTCGGATGGATAAAAGCGCCTTGGGCATTATCCCCTAACTCGTAGCGCGCAGTTCGTAAGTCGATAGGAGTTCTTTCTGATGCCAGGTCGGCAGCTTTACCCAATTCAATTTTCCTCCCATGGTTGTTGAGGGAGGTCTGGCTGGCATTGAGTATTTCAAGCACTTTTAACCCTTCCCGGCCGTCGGTTTGCGGTTGGGTGTGGTTGGACATACAGTCGATGAAATGCTTGCACGCCTCCTGCAAGGGCTCCTGCCGGCCGATATGAACTCTTTCCGGATCGGCCTTGGTGGGCACCGGCATATTGTTTTTCCAATTGATCTGATGGGGGTATATGAGCAGTTTATCCTCCCAGGGCTGGGTGTCGTCAAAAACCGCCATCTTTCTATCCCCCACGACCACCAGTTTCTGTTCTTTGAACGGATGCAGCCAGGAGACGAAAATGTGGGCGCGCAACCCCGATGGAAATACTATGTGAGTGGTGGTGACATCCGCGATTTGCTGGTGCAGGTAGTTGCCGCCGGAAGTAATCAGGCTTTGCGGCTCCTCGCCCGCCAGCGATAGAATCATGGATATATCGTGGGGGGCAAATGACCACAGAATATTTTCTTCACGCCTGATTTTACCCAGATTCAGGCGATTGGAGTAGATGTAATTGATACGGCCCAAATCGCCTGAATGGGCCAATTCCTTCAGACGAATAAATACGGGGTGATACTGCAAGAGATGGCCGACCATGAGTATGAGGTCACGCTGCCGGGCCAGGTCAATCAACTCTAGTCCTTCATCCTCACGCAGAGCCATTGGTTTTTCGACATACACGTGCTTGCCGGCCAACAGGCTCTCCCGGGCAATGTTGAAATGGGTTTCAGCGGGCGTTGCAATCGCGACTCCGGCGATGTCCGGCCGTGATATTACATCGCTGAGCGCCAGACAGGTTTCCAACCCATCATATTGGTTCTTTAAACTTGATATCAGCGCTTCGTCTTTATCGGATACCAGTTTCAGGGAATTGAGGGTATAAAAGTTGCGTACCAGGTTTTTGCCCCAGTAACCGCTGCCGATGACGGCGACGTAGGGGACGTCGCCGTTTTTTGGCAATGGGCGATTGGCTTTGGGTAAAGGGTTCTTCCTTTTCGTCATTTATTCAGCAATCTTGATAATCTTGATGATTCTTGTAATCCAAAGATCATTCTCGAAATTTCTCTGAATCCGCTCACTTGCCGTCCTGCAACCAATCACCCGTTACCCAGCCCGGATTTTGAACTGCTGTCCCAGCATACCTTCCGAAAAATCTGTTCCGGATTAATGGCTTTTTTATGCCTGGCTGCAAATTCAATCATTTCAGATAATACTTCATCGGTTAGAAATTGAGGTTTGAGGCCCAATTCCAACAACCCCGTGTGGGCCGGCTTGTAGTAGTGTTCTTCAGCCTCCTTGCGCGGATTTTCAACGGTGGCGATGTCCGCTTTAAATCCCATTGTACGCGCCACGCGCTGAACTTTTTGAGCCAGTTGATTGACGCTGAAGGTTTCGGTGAACTGGTTCAAAATTCGCAATTCACCGCTTGCCGCCGGGGTTTCAAGTGAAAGTCGCACACAATTCAAGGTATCCACCAAATTGAGATATCCCCGGGTCTGGCCGCCTTTGCCATATATCGTCATGGGGTAATCCGCCACCGCCTGAATCACGAACCGGTTTAGAACGGTGCCGAACAGCTCGTCATAATTTATAAAGGGGTACAGATTTTCATGAATTCGATTCTCTTCCGTGAAGATTCCGTAAACCGGTCCCTGCATGAGATCGGTGACACGAAGGCCCCAGGTACGAACATAGAACCACAGGAGGTCGGTGTCCATGATTTTGGTAGTATGATACAGGCTGCCGGCCTGGCGTGGATAGAGAAATTTTTGACGACGCCCCTTGTGTGCGACCTCAAGCCAGCCCTCTTCGATATCAATGTCCGGTGTTCCGTATTCACCCATCGTGCCGAGTTTGACGATATGGGCCTGGGGACTAAATTGCTGCACGGCAAAAATAACGTTGGCCGTCACTTCAAGGTTATTACGCAAGGTCAGTGTCGCGGCAGACCGATTTAACATGGAATAAGGGGCAGCCGGTTGCTCGGCATAGTGAATCACCGCGTCCGGAACAAACTGCCGGAAGACATTCTCGATAAAATCCCATTGTCTCAGATTACCGACAAAGACGTGAATACGGTACCCTGCCACAGATTCCCACAAAGCGGTCCGCTGATGCAAATTGGGAACTTGAACCAATGGCTCGACATTTTCTTCCCGACACAGTGACCGGCGCAAATAGTTGTCCACCACGCCAACGTCGTGCCCCCGTGCGGACAAATGCATCGCCGTCGGCCAGCCTAAATATCCATCGCCGCCCAAGATCAAAACTTTCATCGAGTATTCTCCAACAAGTTGTGAGTACGGAGAAATTCAGCCAGGTCACTTGGGGAAAGCGGCGTATGATTGGCTGAATTATAGGGTTTGACAACCGTCTTGTTTATCACATTGGAATATCGGTAGTCCACATTTCGATATATGCTTCCATAGGCGGGCAACAAGACGAAGTATTTTTTTAATTCCCAGGCTCTTCTGATTTCTTCTTCATTCATCAGCTCTTCATACATTTTTTCACCGGGCTTGTTCCCGATGTTGATAATTTCGATATCGTCCGGGGATCGGCCGTAACTTGGAGCCAATTCCCGGATCATCACCTCGGCCAGGTCTTTGATGCAAATGACCGGCATTTTAGTGATGAATACCTCACCGCCCAAGGCATCCCAGGCAGATTCAATTACGAGTTGGATGGCCTCTTGCAGACTCATAATGAAACGGGTCATGGCCGGGTCCGTCAAAGTTACCGGGCCTCCCCGTTGTATTTGCTCCCGAAAAATGGGAATTACCGAGCCCCGGGATCCAAGAACATTGCCGAAGCGAGTGGAAGTGAAAATAGGACCGCCGTCCCGGCTATTGCTGTTGGCGGCTGCCATGAGCCGCTCCCCCATCAGTTTGCTGGCCCCCATCACATTGGTCGGGTTAACGGCCTTGTCGGAGCTGGTAAAGATGACGAGTTCGACATTATTTTCAATGGCACCATTGATGATGTTTTGGATGCCCATGATGTTCGTTTGTACTGCTTCAAAGGGAGATCGCTCGCACAAGATCACATGCTTGAAGGCCGCTGTGTGAAACACGATGTCCATGTGCTTCATTTTGCGGGAGATCTTATCCCGGTCGCGAACATCGGCCAGAAAAAAACTGACATTGGCGAAATTCGCAAATTTATCCTCGATAAAAAAAAGTTCACTTTCGTTATTGTCGATCCCGATCAATTCGCAGACCTTATAGTTTTCCAGCAGCTGACGGACCAGTTCCGTACCGACCGTGCCGCAGGCCCCGGTTACCAGTACTCTTTTATTTTTAAAGAATGATTGCATATGTAAATTCTGATCTTTTTTTACGAGAGATGATTCTATAAAAAAATTCAGATCATATTTAAACGCTCTCAAGGCATCTGACTATTTTTAATTGATCGTCCTCTGTCAAATAGGGATGCATGGGAAGGCTGATAATTCGATTCGAGCAATCTTCGCTGACCGGAAAGTCACCGTGCTGATAATCGAGGCCTCCGAATGCACTCTGCAAATGCAGTGGTTTGGGGTAATAAATGGCGGTTGGGATTTGAGCTGATTTCAATTTGGTTTGCAATGCCGCACGATGGGCCGAATCTTGGGCGAGAATCGAGTATTGGGCCCAGGCGCTTTCAAAGTCTTCCGTTATAGTCGGTACAGTGATTCCGTCAAGGCGTCCAAGCTGTTCGGAGTATCGCGCGGCAACCTGCCGGCGAAGTGAAATTTCGTCTTCGAAAATATCGAATTTGGCCATTAGGATACCTGCCTGAAGCGTATCCAGTCGACCGTTTACACCGATTCGGATGTTGTCATACTTGTGATGACCTTTGCCGTGTACTCTGACTGACTGCATAATTTCGGCCAAACCGTCATCATCAGTGAAGCACATACCGCCATCCCCGTAACCGCCCAACGGCTTGGCCGGGAAAAAAGAGGTGCAGGCAATATGGCCAAAAGCGCAGGCTTTGGATCCACTTATCTCCCCGCCAAATGATTGGGCCGCATCCTCGATGACAAATAAATTGTCTTTGGCGGCTATGGCATCAATTTTATCGTAGTCCGCAGGCAGTCCGAAAAGGTCAACGGCAATAACACCCACGGCTTGGAGGCCTGAGGACTTAGGACTGAGGACTGTGCTATTTTGTGGAATTGGATAAATATTGGGATCGCGGCTTTTCACTGCTTTTACGGCTAACTCGAGTTTGGCCGGATCAAGATTGTAGGTCTTCGGATCGATGTCAACAAATACCGGGGTTGCCCCCAGCAGGCTGATCACTTCTGCCGTTGCGATAAACGTAAAAGGGCTTGTAAAGACAGCATCCCCGGGCCCAACTTGAAAAGCCATCAACGCCATGAGCAATGCATCGGTGCCCGAAGCACACCCTATCGCATTTTTAACTCCGACATATTCCGCCAGGCGTTCTTCGAGGTGTCTAATTTCCGGCCCCATAATATACCGGCCATGATCCAATATAGCGGCAATATTCGACTCTATTTTATCTCGGATTCGTTTCTGCTGGGCAGCCAGATCGACAAATTGCAAGATATTAGCTCCTAAGTTGGTAAGCTGTTAAGTTCGTAAGCAAAAAGAAAGCTCGTGAGTTCGTGAGGTCGTGAGGACTTAAGTTTATGAGCCCATAAGCGCCTAAGTTCGTGAGCTGATGAGCTCGTGAGGGAAATAGTTCGTTAGTTCTTAAGTTTATGAGCTCATAAGCGCTTAAGTTCGTGAGCTGATGAGTTCGTGAGTTCATATGTACTTGAGATCGTGTATAATTTAGCTGGTGAGTTTTTAAAATCAAAAGCGTCTGAGTCTGTTAGCTGATTAGTTTTTTCCGGATTTTATGGATTTTATGAGGGAATTTAGCATTCCTCAAACGCAAACATTCGGTCATTATTATTTTTAACCATATTTACTATCTTTCTTAACCCTGATCATCCCGGCCTGATAACCGACGAACTCGATAGACTTCTCGCTTACAAGCTCACGAACTCACCAACTAATGAACTCAAGAGCTACTTTGCTTGCAAACTCATGAACTCAAGAGCTCATGAGCTCTCCCTAACTTCATCCTTAATCCGTTTCACATGGCCGCGCCCCAGACCTTTCACCTCGCAGCCGAGCTCAAAATAACGCCGAATGCTGTTATCGTTAAAAATTCCAAAACAGTCAACAATGGCAAAAGGCTTGCCCGCCATCTCAACAATATCGTCAGGATCCAGGTTTAAATATTCGTTGTGTCTGACGGCAAGCACCAAAGCATCAGCGCCGGATACCGCCTCTGATAGACTGTTCATCATTTGCAATTCACCCAGCTTTTCCTGGTTTCGAAAAAATCTGGCCATTGAGTGGCCAGGTGCCGGATATGACTCCTGTTTTTCAAGCTCCCACCAGTGTGAAACATAGGGATCGTGTGCCACGACATCGGCTCCCATTTCGGTCAACTTGCGAACAATGACCTCTGAGCCGCTGTAGCGTGTGTCACCGACATCCTGGCGGTAAGAAGCACCCAACACCGCGATCTTACAGGCTGCGACAATTTTGCCCATATTGCGCAGGGCATCACGGACCAATTGCGTGGCTCTCAGCCCTCGGCTGTCGTTAATATCAATTGAAAGCGGTGTAATTTTAAAGATGTCGTCCTCAAAACCCATTAAGGTGTGATAGGACCACACTCCCAACCCGCCGTCTTTGGGCAAGCAATAACCGCCGATGCCAGGTCCTGGAAAAATGATGTTCGAGTGGGTGGGCCTGACTTTGATGGCTTCAATCACTTTCAGCAAATCAACACCGTTGCGCTCCGAAAAAACGCTCCATTCGTCGAGAAAAGCCAGAATTGACGCCCGGTAAGAATTCTCTACGATTTTACAGGTCTCACTTTCGATCGGGCGATCCAGCACGGTGAGCGGAAACTGATCCACGTTAAGTATTTCACTGAGAAATGCGGTTACCCGTTGGCGCGCTTCGGCGTTGATCCCACTGCATACCCGCCAAAAATCTCGAATCGAAGCCACGTATTCACGTCCCGGCATCACCCGTTCAAAAGAATGCGCCAGAAGTGGCTCAACATCAATAAGACCTCGTTTATGAAAGGCTTTCTTGACGATGGGATAAGCGATATATTCCGTAGTGCCGGGTGGAACGGTGGTTTCGATCAGGACCAGGCATTCCGGCTTGATTTTTTCGCTGATTATCCTGAGGCTGTCCTCCAAAGCCGCGATATCCGCATAACCCTGTCTGACATTGCCGAAAGTTTCCTTGTGATAGTCGCACTGAACATCCACCACCACCACATCCGCCAGCGACAGCACGTCATAGGTATAGGTTGCCGTTAAGGTCTCTTTTTCTTTTACACAGCGTTGGATTAACGGTGCAACTTCCGGATCTTCGGCCTCGACCGGTGCAATGCCGCGATTCAAATAGTGAATTTTCCAAAAAGACCGTGTCGATGGGCGCTGCATTCCGATGACAAATTTGGTTGGCGCCCCAGTCTTCGGATCAACCGAATCTGCGACCACACCCGCCATGACCGAACCGACAAAACCGACGCCCATGACAACGACGATTTCCCGGCCTTTCCGGCGTTGATTTTCGACTAGTTTTTGGATCTTTTGAAATTCTGCAGCATAGTCGCTTTCCGAGGGCAGAGGGAATTCTTCCCCGGCCGGACATGTTGAAAAACTGGTCTGTGAATTTGCCATTTATAATCCCCCAGGAATGTACTTCGGTTTAGAATTGCTTGGCAGTCCGAGAGAAAAATGATTTACGTCTTTTCTCAGGAGTTACCGCTTTTAATAAAGTGTTATAATCGACTTATATCAAGGCAGCCGGGATTTTCAACCCGCAAATATAGCTCCGCTTGGTGGGGTACACTGAAAAATAACCGTCAGCCCCCATATATTGTAGTTGAAAGATAGGCATTGACCATATTTTGTACCCCATGTCAAGGTCTAAACTGACAATGAATGATATTTATTCAATAAATTCAAATACTCGGAAGGATTTAATCGACGAAATTTGATGAGATTTGTTAAATCTAAAAGTATATCTTGTATATTCAGAAAGTTATACAACCGTAAAAACTTTAGCTTATTTGAATCACTAACTCGGGGGGAATTCCCCTTTGGGCAAGTTTATGTAAAATGGCACTTCTTGAATTAACGGCGGTAACGATGATTCTATCATATGAAATCGTGTCCAGAAGTGCGGGATCCGTCACGGGAATTTTCATAAAGCGAATGTCAATTTTTTCATCATCGACAATCGCAATGAGCTTCATTGACGTCTGCTGCAGAGAAATATAGGCGATTTCGGCCAAGTCGCCGGCACCGTAGAAAACAAGGTTTGCAATACCCTGATTTTCCAATTCGGCATACAGGTTGCGCAGTTTTTTACGTGCTTCTTTATAGAAATGGTAAGACTGCTGGACGTATAAATAGGTCAGGCGTGATTTTTCCGCCGCTCCGTGCGGCGTAATGATATATTTGATTCGCTGTTTTGGTATCGTAGAAATTTTAACAAAACCCTTTTTGACCAGCCTTTTGATAAAAGAGTTCACCAGTCCCAGGGATATATTGAGCTCACTGGCTAAATCCCTTTGACTGGTAGACTGGTCGATTTCTACCTTTTCCAGTATTTTTAAAGTCCGGATGTCTTTGGGATCCATAGAATTTAGAAGGGTATAAGGTAGGAGGAATAAACGATCAACTAAATCCGAACTTATGAGATTACCGACACAGCAACTATAGAACTTCCGCCCTATCATGTAGCTTAATTTATAGCTCCGCCCGGTCAGTTACATAAAAGTACTTTAAGTAACTCATCCAGGGAAGTATATGCTATAATTAAGGATACATTGATGTTCAACATATGAACGAGGTCTAAATTGAGCAAAAATCAGCGTATGTGTCAAGTAAATATTTGATATTATGTGTCTAAAATTATCAAATGGTATAAAATATTGTAAAAAGATGTAAAATTGAAATTCACACTCAAATATTTTACAATTAATTTCAATTACTTATGAAATGAATTATGGCTATTCAGCTTTTTTAATGTTGAAAGACCTGCCAAGTTATGATCTAATTTAATGTAATTGTTAATTCAATTTGCGGACAGAAAGGTAATCCCGGCAATGGAACGTATCCTCATTATAGATGACGAAGAACAAATCCGATCGATGCTCAGGCTCATGCTCGAACGCGACGGTTACGAGGTAATTGAAGCACCGGATGGAATCGAGGGAATCAGAGCCTACCGCCAAAATCCGGCTGACTTGATTATCACCGATTTGATAATGCCGAATAAAGACGGGATCGGAATGATCATCGAATTGCAAAAGGAATTCCCCGACGTAAAAATCATTGCAATGTCCGGGGGCGGGCTGAATAAGCCTGAGGGGTATCTGAAAGGGGCCAAAAAGCTAGGTGCTGCCTGCACACTCACCAAACCGATTGATCGCGCCAAAATGCTGCGAGCAGTTAAAAACACGATTAAAGGCAACATATCCGAACTTGAAGAGTTCCAAATTGAAGTAGAATAAAGAAAAAATAAACCAATCCTTAGCGGCCTGGCTATTTGCGGTGAAATTAGGTTTCGCATCCGATCAGCAAGACGCTTATCCACCAAAATCAAATTGCGTTTTCAGCAGCTGCCGGGTTTTCGAGCTGACTTCCAGGGTCGCCAATTCATCGGACGAAACCCAGCACGCCGCGGAGGCATCATCCCCGGGTCGCGGTTCTCCCCGCAGATAATCAGCAGTCAGATCTACTATGACGTAATGAAAACGGATACGTCCCCGCGAATCCCGGTCGATGACATCGAACGTGAACACCGGTTCCCCTGCTCGAATGGTGATTCCGGTTTCTTCGAAAATTTCCCGTTCAGCGGCTTGCTGCAAAGTTTCACCGATCTCCACCCTGCCCCCCGGAATCGCCCACAGGTTATCGGCCGGCGGTTTATCCCTCCGAACCAGCAGGATCTTGTTGTCTTTGAATACAATGGCACCGACGGCAACGCGCGGCAGGTCTGGATATGAGCCATCGGTTTCGGTTGATAAATTTTGCAATCTCCTTTTAATCCTCCCGAAATAAAAATCAAGCTGTAAGAACGCGTCGCTCAATGAGCGCTTTGCTTGAGGAGCGCTTCTCTCGAAGAGCGCTTCGCTTGAGGAGCGCTTCGCTTGAGGAGCGCTTCGCTTGATGAGCGCTTCACTTGAGGAGCGCTGCACTTGAGGAGCGCTGCGCTTGAGGCAAAAGCCGGCGAATAGAATTTATGCCTTATTTTTGCCACGAGCTATGAACTATGAGCTATGATCTTGCATATCTCACATTCCAACTTCTCCCTTCCGCTTTCCGACTTCCGAATTCAATGCATTCCCAGTTCCAAATTCCAATTTTCCCACTTCCGCATCTTGCCGCGGCGTAGCTCGAAGAGCGAAGACGGGTCCGACTTCCAACTTCCCACCTCCACCTTCAAATTACTCCCCATAGGCGATGCGATAGATCACACCGGCGCGGTCATCGGATACCAGCAGGGAACCGTCTTTCATCACGAGAATATCCACCGGCCGGCCCCAGGCTCTGTCTGCCTGGAGCCAGCCTTGTGCAAACACTTCGTATTTGAGCGGCTGGTCCTTTGAAACATCAACCCGGGTAATGCGATAACCGATCGGGACGCTGCGATTCCAGGACCCGTGCTCGGCGATGAATATTTGATTATGAAATGATGCGGGGAATTGTTTTCCGGTATAAAACTTCATGCCTAGCGGCGCGACATGAGCACCCAATTTGACCGCCGGCAGACTGAACTCACTACAGCTCATTCGAGCCCCGAATTCAGGATCCGGCACATCACCGGCATGGCAATAGGGGAAACCGAAATTCAAGCCCGGCACCGGCGCATGGTGCAGGGTGTCCGGCGGCAAATCATCCCCCATCCAGTCACGGCCATTATTGGTAAACCATAGATCGTGGGTGTCCGGGTGCCAGTCGAATCCCACCGTATTGCGAACACCGTGAGCGTAATTCTCCAGATGCGTGCCATCCGGTTTCATTCGCATGATCGAGGCATAGCGCTGATCCTTACTTTTGCAGACATTACATGGGGCCCCGACTGGAACGTAAAGTCGATCATCCGGTCCGAAAGCGATGTACTTCCACCCGTGGTGTTGGTCCCGGGGGAACGTATCATTGACGACCACTGGTTTGGGCGGGGCCCGCAAGAACTTTTCAATATTGTCATAGCGCAAAATCCGATTAATCTCAGCGACATACAATGCCCCATCGCGAAAGGCCACACCATTGGGCATATTCAACCCATCGGCAATGGTAATGATTTCGTCAGCGATATGATCCCGGTTCAAATCCAGGACCGCATAAACTCTGCCTGCATGACGACTCCCGACAAAGATAGTTCCTTGGGTACCCCGTGTCAGGGACCTGGCATTCGGTACCTGTGACGCGAATATCCGGATTTTGAATCCTGACGGCAGCTGAATGCGATCCAGGTGAATCCCCCGAGAGCTACTGGCAGCGTGACAAGAGGTGACCAAAGCAAATAAGATGAGAACTGCTAATAAAGGCCTTGAACGGCGCAATTCAGTCGATTTCATTTTAAACCGCCTTAATGGAATGCTTGACACCTGGGATTGATTGCCGTAATGTCCACGGCAAAATCATTACCTAAATCGGGTGTCAAATGGCATGCAAGTAACCTCAAAGCTTCCCAACCTGAGCCTTACCATATTCTCGGAGATGACTCAACTGGCCGAGGCCCACGGGGCCATCAATTTATCCCAGGGCTTACAGGATTATGCCGTTCCAGCTGAGCTGCCCGCTCTGGTCGCCAAGTACATGCAGCGGGGTAATAGTTTAGTCCTTTTCAAAGTGGCGAATGTTGTGGACGCCCATAAAATTATTAATGCAACTGTCTCAAAAGTTATATTTTTATGGGCGTCAGCGAACCGTTTTATTTTTTTTGTTAACTTGAACATTTGTAGGGATGCTATTATTTGTGCGTGGGGGTAATCTTAGTAAGCATTTTTTAAAACAATTTGATGGCAAGTTGCGTTAACAAACCTATTCGGGGGAGGGGCTTATGGCTAATGGTGCGAACTTGTTCAGGGGAATCCTTTCGTTAATTTCAATTTCAATCACCGCAGTTCTAATAACTTTACCTTTCAGCGCCAACGCATCAACAAGTATTGTCAGTTCCAATATTGATGTTTCTTTGCATACCGGTGCCGCAACCTTGTCGATTCCCATCGAAGTGCCTCCGGGTAGAAACGGAATCGAGCCCAACCTAGCCCTTACTTATAACAGTTACAAAGGAAATGGCTGGATCGGTGTTGGCTGGGATATCGATGTGGGTTCTATTCAGCGATCCACCAAAAGAGGTGTCAAATATACGGCCAATGATTACGTCGTCAGCCAAAGCGGCATTTTCGAGCTCGTGCCTCGCACCGATTGGAACGAAACCAACAAAATTGCTTATGGCGCCAAAATCGAAGAAGCCTTTACCAAATATTTTTACAATACCACTACTAACGGCTGGGAGGTCTCCACTAAAGACGGCATCACATATTTCTATGGTACGAGTTCAGCCTCGAGGCAGGATAATTCGCACGGGATTTTCAAATGGTGTCTGGATAGAGTCGAGGATACCAATGAAAACTATATGACGGTTTCCTACAAAAAAGACCAGGGGCAGATATACCTGAAACAAATTGATTATACCGGCAATGGAGGTTTGAGTCCGATAAACAGGATTAATTTCCACTTGGAAGAAAATTCCGGCAGCGCGCATGATTACACGAGCAACGCATTGGTTGTGACGGCTTACAAATTGGTATCTATCGAGATACTGGCGAACAGCAATGCTGTTGGAGCGTATGAATTTTCATATAATGAAGGCATTTACACACCGATTTCGATGCTCTCTGAATTGAAACTGTTCGGTACGGATGTTGAACTCGATATAGCAGGACATATAACTGGGGGCACGGTTTTGCCTTCAACCAGTTTTTACTATTCATCCGAAGCCAGCGGAGATCTCACATCCGGTCCGAATGATAATCCCATCCAAAGCGGTGATTGGAGTGTATCCAATGGCTGGCAGCGAAGCACCGGGGATGTAAACGGGGATGGAAAAAATGATTTAATTCTAATTCACAATGGTGAAGGTGAACAGGGTATCTATGTCCGGGCACTGCTGGCAAACGACAATGGAACGTTCACATCCGGTCCATATGATAATCCCATCCAAAGTGGTGATTGGAGTATATCCAATGGCTGGCAGCGTATTATCGGGGATGCAAACGGGGACGGAAAAGTTGACATAATCTTAATTCACAATGGTGAAGGTGAGCAGGGGATTTATGTCCGAGTACTGCACTCAAACAGCGATGGAACCTTTACGCCCGGTCAACTTAATCATCCGATTCAAAGCGGCGGAATCGGTGACTGGAGTATATCTAGTGGCTGGCATCGAAATATCGGGGACGCAAACGGGGACGGAAAAACTGACATAATTTTAATTCACAATGGTGAAGGTGAGCAGGGGATCTATGTCCAGGTACTGCACTCAAACAGCGATGGAACCTTTACGCCCGGTCAACTTAATCATCCGATTCAAAGCGGCGGAATCGGTGACTGGAGTATATCTAGTGGCTGGCATCGAAATATCGGGGACGCAAACGGGGACGGAAAAACTGACATAATTTTAATTCACAATGGTGAAGGTGAGCAGGGGGTCTACGTCCAGGTGCTACATTCAGACGGCGACGGCACCTTCACCCCCGGTCCAACTAATCAGCCGATTCAAAGCGGCGGAATCGGTGACTGGAGTATATCCAATGGTTGGCATCGAAACATCGGGGATGCAAACGGTGACGGAAAAAATGACATAATTTTAATTCACAATGGTGAAAGTGAGCAGGGGGTCTATGTCAGGGTGCTGCATTCAAACGGCGACGGCACTTTCACATCCGGTCCATATGATAATCCCATCCAAAGTGGTGATTGGAGTATCTCTAATGGTTGGCATCGAAACATCGGGGATGCAAACGGTGACGGAAAAAATGACATAATCCTAATTCACAATGGTGAAGGTGAGCAGGGGGTTTATGTCCGGAACCTGCTTTCAAACAGCGACGGCACTTATACACCAGGTCCAAATGATCATCCGATTCAAAGCGGCGGAATTGGTGACTGGAGTATATCCAGTGGCTGGCAGCGAAGCATCGGGGATGCAAATGGAGATGGAAAAAATGATATAATTCTAATTCATAATGGTGAAGGTGAGCAGGGGGTCTATGTCCAAGCCCTGCTTTCAGACGAGATTGAAAATTCTCTCTTAACCTCCATGACCAGCAATATAGGTGCAACGACCACTTTGGATTACACCGCCTCCTCGAATTTCCAAAATGATCTACTCCCTTATATCATATATCCGGTCACCAAAATTATCACAAACGACGGCAACGGCACCATCTCAGAAACCAACTATGACTACGCTGGAGGATTATTTGACTATGCAACCCGCGAATTCAGAGGTTTTGAAACCATCACCCAAAAAATAGCAGTCGGAACAGCATCAGGAATCTGGACAGAAACCAAATTTCATCAGGATGAATACTATAAAGGGCGCCAATATCAGGTGGATCTAAAAGAGCCTGGTGAAAACGGCGCGCTGCTTTCGCGAACAACGCTTTCATGGGGTAAATCCGACTTCGGCCCGCCTGAAAATAAATCCGCCTTTGTCAAACTCGATGAAAAACGTGCCGAATCATATGACGGTGAAACTGTAACGGTCCAGGAAAGCTATCAATATGATGATACTAACGGCAACCTTTTAACGCTGACTACCTCTGGTCCAGATGCCGAAACCGTTACCACTTCTTTTCAGTATAGAAACTACGGCGATTGGCTGTGGCGTAAAACCCAAGAGACGGTTGAGGGCAGCATCAGCGGTAAGGTTCGCGAAAGCTACTATGATTATGAATCCGTTACGGGGAATTTACTTGCCAAAGAGTTTTGGCTGGATACCAGTCCCACCAACCTCAGAATCTCGATGACCTATGATGAATACGGCAATCAGGAAACCGTGACCGATGGGCGGGGCAATACCACCCTAACGAAATATGATGACGCCACCCATACCTATCCGGTGCGAATCACCTACCCTGAAACCAACGGTGTCAGCCATGTGGTGGAAAATGAGGAATGGGATTATCGATTTGGCAAAGTGAAGGTCACCAAAGACGAGAACGGCAATCGAACTTATTATGACTATGATAAATTCGGACGCTTGACTCAAGTGGACTCACCCGACGGCGGGCAAGTGAACACAGATTATTTTGATGGTGTTTTCCCGCGGTATGTAGTGACCCGATCCAAAGAAAATACCGCTGGCGATACTATCGATCAATACCAGTACTTTGACGGATTAGGCCGGGAAATACAGTCCATTACCTTTGGCGAAGGTGGCAAAGCGATTGTGAACCAGAAATATTATGACGAAATGGGCAGAAATTATCTGGTGGAAGGGCCATTTTTCGATTCATCCCGGAACTACTTGACCGATCCTCCCACCGAAGCGGATTATCCTATCATACCGCCGGCAGAATATCCGTGGACGCAGACGAACTTTGATAAACGCGGGAGACCGGACACCGTGGACAATTCAGACGGTGAATACGGGTCGGTTGCGACGACCTTCAGCTACAGCGGGCTTTCAACAACCGTAACCGATCCGGACGGCGGATCGAAAACCGAAAGAAAGGACTACCTGGGCCGGGTCGTTCAGGTCATCGAACACGCCGATGATGAAAATTATGACACTAATTATGTCTATAATGTCGCCGGCGACCTGTTGCAGGTTACCGATTACTATGGAAAAACCACGACCATAAATTACGATTCGCTGGGCCGCAAACTCAACATGACCGATCAGGACATGGGATATTGGGAATACACCTATGATGAGAACGGCAACCTGCAAACCCAGATCGATCAAAAAAATCAAACCGTAACCTTTGCCTATGATGTGCTTAATCGGATTGAATCTAAAAGCTATTCAACGTCCGACCCGACGGTAAATTACAGCTACGACAACCTGACCACTCCCAACGGACGAGGGCGATTGAGTATTGTCACCAACTCCCAGGTCACAACAACTTATAATGCCTATGACGAGATGGGAAGGGTGAAAAGTGTCTCCAAAACCATCGAAGGAGATGGCAACACGTATACAACCCAGTATAATTATGATCTATCCGGCAAGCTGCAACAGACCATCTATCCGGACGGTTATCAGGTCAACCATACCTTTTATCCGGGTACAGGTTTACTGGAGGCAGTCATCGGTTCGGATTTGGTTGAATACGCCCGCAATACGGGCTACGAGCCCACCGGCAAGATCGGCCGCATTGACCATGGCAACGGAACTTTTACCCAGCACACCTATGATCCGGAATCAACCCGCCTGACATCGGTCGTTTCCAGCAGATCAGGCCCTACCATCGATCTTCAAAATAAGGTTTATCAATACACACGGGCCGGCAATATCAAGCAAATCGGCGATAGTGTCAAAGGAATCACCTATGATTACACCTATGACAAGCTTCACCGCTTGAAAACCGAGACCAACACCGGATCATACGACCCGATCAGCTACGATTACGATGCCATTGGCAACATCGATTCAAAAACTGTGGGTTCCGCTACCATGGACTACGATTACCTGGGTCCGCGTCCCCATGCCGTAAAAACCATCACATTAAACGGCACAGATTACGATTTCACCTATGACGACAACGGCAATATGACCAGCGGGCCGGATTTTACGAATCCGCAGCAGGTGGCCCAAAGAACCATAGGCTACAATGCTGACAACATGCCGTTGAGCATTACGCACACTAGTGGTGGAAATAACGTAACCACGAACTTTGCTTATGACGGCAACGGCACCAGGGCCAAGAAATCAATCCTGGGCGGCAGCACGACCTACTATATTGGTGACCATTTCGAGATAAAAGACGGCGTTGCCACCAAGTTTATCTTTGCCGGCAATTTGCGGGTGGCCAAGATAACCGGCACCGATATCAACTATTTTCATAAGGATCATTTGGGCAGTTCCTCGGTGATTTCCGACAACAACGGCAGTGCGATCGAAACCGCCGACTACATGCCCTTCGGCAGCCTGCGGGATCATGCCGGCTCTACGGCATCCAACTACAAATTCAGTGACCAGGAACAAGACAGCGAAGTCGGACTGTATAACTTCAACGCCCGGCTCTATGATCCGGCTATTGGGATATTTATTAGTCCGGATACTATCATACCTGATCCTTATGATCCCCAGACGTTGAATCGATATGCCTACTGCCGGAACAATCCGCTGAGCTATGTTGATCCTGATGGACATTTTGGTATTCTTGCATCAATAGCTGTCGGAGCCGTAATTGGAGCAATAAGCGCAGGTGCGCAAAGTGATTGGGACCCCGGTGCGATGATAACAGGCGCAATGATTGGAGGTGTGTCAGGCGCCGTAGGTTTTGGAGCAGGGAGCTGGGCTTTTGGTGCTGCTGGCGGAGAGGGTGCCAGTGCTCTGTTAGCAAGTGGAATTGTTGGTGGTGCTGCTGGCGGTGCAACAGGTGGTGGGCTATCTGCTGCTGTATATGGAGGAAATGTAGGCCAAGGAATATTAAAGGGTGCTGGCTTGGGAGCTATTGCTGGTGGTGTAACAATGGGGCTAATAAACTTTGAGATTCCAAATGCAATTGCAGCAGGGATTGGTGGTTTTGCTTCTGGAATTATGGATGGAGGGATTGGTGGTGGCCTAGAAGGAGCTTTATACTCCTTTGCTGGTACAGTATTACACAACTCGCTGACAATCGCTGGTCATGGCGACCATAACAGCAAAGTTCCTGAAGAGGGGAGTCATGAATGGCGTGAATTGCACAAAAGAGGCAATACTTATGTCACCACTCCTGACGTTTCACTTAAGGGTTATGATGCGATATTCTTACTCTACGCATTGATTGGTAGCGGGTATTCCCACGCATGGCATACTAGTGATGTTGGATATGTCCCTGAAGGGCATTTTTATAGATTCGTTAAAAATAGTGTTCCTTATCCTCCTAATGCCGAGTCTTATAATATCATAAGGAATTACAATTTATTTACCAATAATTGTACTACAAGATTCGGATATACACACCCAGCATCATACCTCGCACATCACCATTATCCTGGCCAAGGTGCCTATTGGTGGGGGAGATAATAAATGAAAAAGATCCTTTTATGTAAAAAGCCGATTACACTGGCTTTATCTTTACTATTTCTTATAAATGGCTGTGCTGCAGCGAACAAATCATATTCTTTATCCGAGGGTAATCTGGTCACTAAAGGAGACAAAATATATTACGACAGTAAGATTTTTGCTGAACTTCGCTATTTTAGGGATGGTTCAGATAATGAAAATATTAGAGGCTTTGCTATTTATTATTATGAATCTGACAAAGAAGTGTGGATCTATCCGAAGAATGGGTGGCATATTGAACACTATGGCAAGGGCGTAGAATACCATTCAATATCTGATATTGATAGGATCTGGCGTGGAGAGCGAGATAAAGCAAGGCTTCTTTTAGGAAACAAATCACCGACAAAAGGCGAATTCATTTCTACATGGTGTTTTGATGTAAGAATTTCTACCGATTATAAATACATTTACTACAAAACACCTGGTATATTTTTTGATTCATCTCATAAATATTTGGTTGAATATGGGAAAAGATGAGGGGCGCACCTTAAATAGCAATTATAATGAAAGCGCAGCCAGGTGTAGATTTATCTTTGACTGCCTTTTTGTTTTAATTGCCCTTATAAAATCGACTCCATCCTTATTCGGGGCGGTGGGTGGGCATTAGATCAGATCCGCCGCTTCCCTTAGGTGTTGAGTTTGCGTCTGGCGTGATAGATGACCCTTTACATAATGGCGATTTTATCGGACGGCATTTTTACCAACCTGCCGGAGGCTTTTAAAAAGACAAAAATTCTGTACGATAAAATCACTTATGTAAAACTGCACTTTATCATGACAGGCGCAAACGGTTAAGATAGACAAGCGGCGGTTCCTTATTTTTGGAGGGCGGGCGGGGTTATTAAATCAGACCGGCTGCGAGCGCAGTGTGCGGAAGACCTGTCTTTCAAGGTCTGGGGTATTTTAGGGACGTCCATAAAATTATAAAATTCTCGGTGCAACAATCTCAAAAGTTATATTTTTATGGGCGTACCCAAGATCCCAGGAGTTCGATCCGTCAAGCGGATTGTACAATTACAATGGCCGGCTGTATGATCCGGTTATCGGCAGATTCATATCTGCAGATCCGTTTGTACAAGCCCCATTTGACCCCCAATCCCTAAATCGCTTTAGTTATGTCAGAAACAACCCGCTGATTTATACTGATCCGACAGGGTATGGTTGGGGAGGAGTTCCCGATGGATTCGGAGGGCACGCGGGACCCGGCGAATCGCCAGTTGCGGGTATGGATGTATTTTAGGGACGCCCATAAAATTATAAAATTCTCGATGCAACAATCTCAAAAGTTATATTTTTATGGGTATTTTAGGGACGCCCATAAAATTATAAAATTCTCGATGCAACAATCTCAAAAGTTATATTTTTATGGGCCCAAGATCCCTACGATCCGGAATCAACCCGCCTGACATCGATCGTTTCCAGCAGATCAGGCCCTACCATCGATCTTCAAAATAAGGTTTATCAATACACACGGGCCGGCAATATCAAGCGAATCAACGATAGCGTCAAAGGAATCACCTATGATTACACCTATGACAAGCTTCACCGCTTGAAAACCGAGACCAACACCGGATCATACGATCCGATCAGCTACGATTACGATGCTCTCGGCAAAATCGTTTCCAAGACGGTAGGTTCCACTACCATGGACTACGATTACCTGGGTCCGCGTCCACATGCCGTAAAAACCATCACATTAAACGGCGCAGATTACGACTACACCTATGACGACAACGGCAATATGACCAACGGGCCGGATTTTACCGATCCGCAGCAGGTGGCAACCCGAACTATCTTATATAATGCCGACAACATGCCGCTGAGCATTACGCATGTTAGAGGTGAAAATAGCGTTACAACAAATTTTGCTTATGACGGCAACGGCACCAGGGCCAAGAAACAAATCCTGGGCGGCAGCACGACCTACTACATTGGCGACCATTTTGAGATAAAAAACGGTGTTGCCACTAAATTCATTTTTGCCGGTAATTTACGGGTGGCCAAGATAACCGGCACGGGTATCAACTATTTTCACAAGGATCATTTGGGCAGTTCCTCGGTGATTTCCGACAACACCGGCAGTGCGATTGAAACCGCCGACTACATGCCCTTCGGCAGCCTGCGGGATCATAGCGGCTCAACGCCATCCAATTACAAATTCACCGACCAGGAGTTCGATCCGTCCAGTGGATTGTACAATTACAATGCCAGGCTTTACGACCCCATTATCGGAAAATTCATATCCCCGGATCCGATCGTGCAGGCACCGTTTGACCCGCAGACCTTAAACCGCTATAGTTACGTTCGCAACAATCCGTTGATTTATGTTGATCCGACTGGTTATAGCTGGTTTAGCAAAGCTTGGGAAAAGGTAAAAAAAGCAGCCAAAAAGGCGGTTAAAAAGGCCGCCAAAGCAATCGTATCTGTTGTTACCAATGAAATTCTGACATATGCTCTGTTCAGTGTATTTGACATAGCGATTCCAGGTCTTGGACAGGCTATTTCATTAGGGATAGCTTATCTTTCAGGTCGTTTTTCCGATTATGCTGTCAATAAAGTATGGGGTTCGGATGGAGGAGGTGGCGGCGGTCGAAGTCCAACCACGGTCAATGCAGGAGTGGGACCGAGTTCATGGGGTGTGGCATCATCAGGAAGTTCGGGAAGTGGTCATTTGGGTGGGCTATTCCCCTCGGGTGTATCTCCCGGTGGAGGATATGCAGCAATATCGGGCACTACTTACGACTTTGTGCACGGCTACAGCGCCAAGGTTGTATCTAATGGACATGTTTTTTATGGTGCATTTTATCAAGCTATTGGCAAAATTTATAGTGAGGTAGAAACGGCTTTCGTTAGAGGGGTGAAAGATGGCGCATATTCATTAAAAAGAGCATTTTATAGTGAATGGGTGAATAATTCATCTCTTAGAACCGGGACAATAGAGGGCTTTGTAAGAGCTGGTAAGGTCGCGGTACTAACACATACCTATACTACAGCTCATGTAGGTGCCGTTGCGGGTGCTGTTTATGCATTAGCGACTGTGCCAGCTGCCTATAATTCGTTTATGGCGTGGGCTGGAACTATTGAAGGTCAGCAAGTAGCGATCGGATTTGTTGATTATATTAATTCTTCACTACCAGGAGTTCCAGTAATGAACATATATGGGTATGCGGGTTATCTTGCGGGACAAGCCAATTCAACACTTTTCGGTAATAATTTTTAGAGATGAAAGACTTATTCAGATTGAAATCTCTGACGATATATGGGATATTAACCGTTTTTTCCGGACTAGGGGTTTATTTCCATCCATATATTTACGGTCATAAAATACCATCTTTTGTTGGTATTCTAATTCTGGTTTGTGGCGTAGCGATGATTTTCGTTTCAATGGTAAATGATGACGATCAAGTATAGCGCATAATTTGACAGAATCAACATAGAAAAATGACGCGTTATTTTAACGGTTTTCACGTGTAGAGATTGGGTGAATAGTAAGAGCAGGTTCGGTTGCGGTATTGTCGCATTCATACTCTACGGCTCACGTAGGTGCCATTTATGCATTACCAATTGCGCCAGCTAGATATATATCATTTATGGTTTGGACAGGTATCCCATAGGGTCAAGGATTATTCAAGGGAAGCGTAGATTTTTTAATTCACCTTTACCTGGCGTTCCTTCAAACAACTGGGCGGAAAGGCAGGATGGTTATTTGGAAATATTTACAATGAGCTGAAATAGATTTACATATTAAATATATGCGCTCCTTATTTCGCCATATCGTCTCAAATAATTTATTGCTAAAATGAGAGCTGAATTCGTTTCAGGTCTAACCATAGCACTGTTAGGCATATTTATCTTTAGAAAAGGCTTACTATTCGGGCATTCAATGCCGCGGGATTTAGCGGTTCTCTCTATGGTTGCTGGATCTCCGTGGATTATCTATTCGATTGTATTTAGAAAAAATAAATATTGAAAAAAGGAAGGACAGAAAAGCTGAGGATGATATTTCGATTTGGTTGCATTTAAAAAACTCTTTTATGCGGTTGAAGCTGATGAAAAAAAATTAAGTGGTTTTTTTGAAAGACATCCAGAGCTAAAAAAAGAATTTAGTAATAATATATGAAGGAAAATAGCATCTAGATATAGATCAAAATGGTCTAGTAACTCAAAAACTATTTGTAAAAACTTTACGAGTATGTGATGCGAATTACATCATTTCTTTTGCTACTGTACTTAATTGCTTCAGGGTTATTGGTTGCCATAGTAAATAATTTCGGTTTACCTTCATCATACCTTATTAGCGGCTCTAACTTCCCATTTATCCCAATCATTATAACTTTAGTAAATCTATTGCTTGCAACTTATTCAATCTTAGCAAGCAAAAATATTAATCCACCTCCCCTAATAAAACCGGCATTTACTCGTTGGATTCTAATCGCATTAGGACTATTTATCCTCTTTTGCTCCTTCACGTTGTTTAGCGTAAGTCTTTTTTCGCCCTCCCTTTTCGGATCAGACCAACCAGTTCCTCGAATGGGCGTCATATCTTCCATAATTATGTCCGCGGTTATAGCTGCGGTCCTCTACCTTGCATCCAATATGAATTCTGCTCAGCGTCCCAATCTGTTCAGATATATTGCCCTTTGCATTGCATTTATCGCTGTTGGTGTCAATGCGATACAGTGCTTAATGTTGATATTTGCAGTGCCGGTTGATCCGCCTACTGCCTATCCTTTTTTGTCTGGTCTATTGACTGTATCATTCTTGCCCTTTTCACTGCTGATCCTTTTAATATCCAAAAGATATGTAAATATGGGCTAGCCTCGAAGCTAGTCGGTTTTGACTTTTAAAGCGATGACTGATCGATAACAAATTACATGTCCTCCAGATTCAGGATCGCACCGGCCATAGGGGACATTAGGATTTACGGTTCACAAGTACCGAATTATTTTGTATCGGAATGACATGCCAAGAAAAGCCCGTATAGATGCTCCTGAGGCACCACCGGGTCGGGATAGAAATACGGCGCACGCAGCGTTAGGCGGAGAGTTTCCGACATGCACCATTTCGGTTGTGCGGTGGGTCTCCTAGTTCCACCATAACCCAAGTTTCCGCAAGCCCCACTACGATCCCGGACGGTCGGATCTCCCGAGTCCGGTTCTGAACTTGGCTTGTCCTCCCACTGCCTTCCCACATACGAGGAAACTTAAGTGCTGGCTCACATACGCCCCTCTCATAGCCAGTTCTTTGAGAAAGCGGTTGATCAGCTCGACTTGGATCTCATCATAAATGACCGGAGATAACAGATCGCACCAGAAAATAGCCCACTTTTCCTGATCTTCGTCCAAGTGCACGGCTCCTTTTTGATTTTGGAGCCGATCATATCTCAGCCAAAGGCCAGGCGAGTTGCCAACTTGGTGAAAATTGAGGTTTTGAAGGTGTCGTGAAAAAAGGCTTCGATGATCATCAGATGCCGGCAGCGGATAAGTTGCTTTTTGCGCCGTTTGGTTTTGTATTTTCGCCGTGGGATAATTATCTGCGCAAGGCCGCGGCAAATGCTTGATACGGGATTTTTCTGCAGCAGCAGGATCAAAGCCGTGCGACAAGTTGGGTCAAACGGCTTAAGGTTGTGATCCAGCGGTGAAGCGCAGATGGGGCCAAAGCGGCATCGCTTTGGCGATAACCTGGCACACTGCGATTGACCATCACAGCCTGCCGGTATGTGATGTGTTCGCAGCTAAGGTACCTGTCAGAAAACCCCATGATGCTGTGTCGGGTATAGTGTTTGTAGGGAATTGTAAAATCCGGGTAATTGGTGAATGTCTTCTCGCAACCCGGACATTTAAAGCGAACCAGGCTGCAGTAAGCGGCTTGGATTAACATCTCGATAATGACTAAAAACCGGCGTTCGCGGTAGGCGTGAATCTTTAAAAAGCGTGAATCAACCCGGCAGCGTGGACACGGTGGCAAATTATGCGGGGTGATTTTATCCTTTTCGACTTGGTCTTGATATGCTTTAATGTCTTCGAGTGTCGCAGTCAGCGGCATTTAGGTATCCCTTTCGTGTTTAAGGTTTGTCTGGACAACCAACCTTGTAATATGGAAGGGATACTTTTTCAATCAGGGCGGGGTAGTTCCTATTTGATTTTTCTGCGGGGTCGCTGGATTGCGAGATAACAGGTTAAACTAATGCGGGATACTCGGGGTCAATTATTCTGGGAGTCAGCAACTAACTGATGGCTGCGAGTCGGCTGAAAATTATAATTCTATGAGCGTACCCAAATCTGCCTTTATCTCTTGAATCAGGCTAAGGAGGCGCTCGCGTCACTGACAGGCTGAAATTTAACAGAGCGAATCTAGCTCGAAGATAGATAAAGCTTTGTTCAGGGATTAGTTGAAATAATTTCTAATTCTGGAAAATAAGTCGAATAATATCCTTTATCATTAGTTACCAGTTTTTTTTCTGAGCTTTGAAAAGCATATGCTCCAATAATAAAATCGGTCAAAATATGCTGTCTTATATGAATCTCGGCGCTACACGATTTGCAAATTAGCTTCCCGATCTTCTCGCCGCATTGCTGACAAATCATTACACGCCGCTTGTTATATTTATTCCAGCGTTTAGCTGCAACTAAATAGGCTTCAGGCTCAATGTCTCCGATTATGAGGCCGGTATCGTTTATAAACCGATTTAATTGTTCGACGGTGCTAAAAATCAGTGACAGTTCACCATAAATAATTTTCGGTATAATTAGATTATACTTTGTTGAAAGGTCACCCAATAATTCGGCATAATTTCTACCCACATTCGGAATACCACTATAGATATAAACCAGAACATTTGTATCAACGATAACACTATTCATCGGATCTGCCTCGAATCTCGTCGACCCTCCGATCAACTTCCATTTTGCTCCGCCGTTTGCCACGCCCAAGCCAATTCATGAACCTGTTTTCCCGTCTGCTTTTGACAATTAGCGCTTTGTTGCCCTCGGCTATAACGTCGACTTCCATGCCTGGCAAAAATCCAAATTTGTTTCTTATGTCCTGTGGAATTGTAATTTGTCCTTTACTTGTTATACGCGGCATTTTACCCCTCCATCGTCGGTATTACTTTGATAGGATTGTAATACCACGGAAGCAGAATGTCAATTAAGAATTGCTATACTGTTTGTATGCGTCCATCGATTCGGGCCTGCCCTGGTCCGACCATCGTGTTATTCATTGCATTGGTACATTATTGAGCCGTATTTTAGGGACGCCCATAAAATTATAAAATTCTCGATGCAACAATCTCAAAAGCTATATTTTTATGGGCGTACTAAAATCCCTCGAAGAGCGCTTCGCTTTGCGAACACTTCATACTTGAGCGGCTGGTCCTTTGAAACGTCTACCCGGGTAATGCGATAACCTATCGGGACGTTGCGGTTCCAGGACCCGTGCTCGGCGATGAATATTTGATTATGAAACGATACAATGCCCCATCGCGAAAGGCCACACCATTGGGCATATTCAACCCATCGGCAATGGTAATGATTTCGTCAGCGATATGATCCCGGTTCAAATCCAGGACCGCATATACTCTGCCTGCCTGACGACTCCCGACAAAGATAGTTCCTTGGGTACCCTGTGTCAGGGACCTGGCATTCGGCAACTGTGAGGCGAAAATCCGGATTTTGAATCCTGACGGCAGCTGAATGCGATCCAGGTGAATCCCCCGAGAACTGCTGGCAGCGTGACAAGAGATGACCAAAGAAAATGAGATGAGAACTGCTAAAAGAGACCTCCAACGGCGCAATTCAGTCGATTTCATTTTAAACCGCCTTCATGGACTGCTTGACACCAGGATTTGATTGCCGTATTGTCCACGGCAAAATCATTACCTAAATCGGGGGTCAGATGACATGCAAATAACCTCAAAACTTCCCGATCTGAGCCTTACCATATTCTCGGAGATGACTCAACTGGCCGAGGCCCATGGGGCCATCAATTTATCCCAGGGCTTTCCGGATTATGCCGTTCCTGCCGAGCTGCCGACCCTGGTCGCCAAGTACATGCAGCAGGGACTTAACCAGTATGCACCCATGCTGGGTGTGCAACCGTTGCGCGAACAGATTGCCGCCAAAGTATTGGAACTATACGGTGCCCAATATGACCCGGCAACGGAAATAACCGTTACATCGGGTGCCACCGAAGCCTTGTTTGCCGCCATTACGGCAGTTGTGCACCCTGGGGATGAAGTTATTGTCGTGGAACCGGCCTACGATTCATACACACCGGTGATCGCGCTGTGCGGCGGCCGACCGGTATATGTTCAAATGGAATTTCCGGACTATCGCGTCGCCTGGCAGGACATCCGCAAGGCCATATCGAGCAGAACCCGGGCGATAATTTTAAACTCTCCCCACAATCCCACCGGAGCCGTGTTTACCCGGGAGGACATGGCCAGTTTGATCGAGATCGTGCAGGATACCAACATCGTGATTATCAGCGATGAGGTCTATGAACACATCTTATTCGACAAGTGCACCCACCAGAGCATGGCTCGCTATCCAGAGTTGGCAGAAAGAAGCTTTGTCATCAGCTCCTTTGGCAAAACCTACCATGCCACTGGCTGGAAAATCGGCTACTGCCTGGCTCCGGTTGATTTATCCAGAGAAATCCGGAAAATCCACCAATATCTCACTTTCGCCTCCAATACACCCGTGCAGTATGCCTTTGCCGAATATATGCAAAAGCAAGAAGCTTACCTGGGATTGTCTCAATTCTATCAAAAAAAACGCGATAAATTCTTGGAATCTATCCGGGATTCGCGGTTCAAGGCACTGCCCTGCAAAGGCACCTATTTTCAAATGCTGGATTACTCGGAAATTACGGCGGAGCCCGACCTCGAATTTGCCAAGCGATTGACGATCGATTTTGGAGTGGCAGCCATTCCGCCTTCGGTGTTTTATCACCGCAAAATCGATCATAAAGTCCTGCGTTTCTGTTTTGCCAAAAAGGATGAGACCCTGCAGCAGGCAGCAGAAAAGCTGTGCAAAGTTTAAAAGATGGCGGGAGTCAGCACTGGCAGATGGCTATTTGAAACAAGATTTTTTTTGAACCCAATTGTATCGCGTTGGTTGTTTGTTGTAAGTTGCCGGTGGCCGATGGCTCAAAGTTTCGTCTAAGGTGCCCGTCCCGAGTCTTTATCTATTCCACAGCTCCAGAAGATATTTCAAAATCTACTGAATTCCGTTGATTCGCAACAGGTAACCGACAACTTACAACAATTATTGACTGACCGCTGTTGTCTCCTTCAGCCAGTAAGGATTTATCATGTCTTCGAATATGGTCATGGCCGCTTCAGCGCCCTGGCCGGAGGCCGTAACGATCTGCTTGTAGCCGCCTTCGACATCGCCGGCTGAATAAATGCCGGGCACTTTGGTTCGATGTTTGCCGTCGTGCTGGATATAGCCGTCCTCATTTATGTCCAGACCCATCATTTCTGCGAGTTCGATAGCCGGCGTGTAACCGATGGCGATAAAGACACCGTCGGTTTTGAATGTAGACGTTTCACCTGATTTGTTGTTGATAATCTTGATTTCTTCAACTCGCTGTTCGCCGTTGATTTCCTTGACCTCGGTGTCCCATAGCACGGGAATATTATTGTCGCTGAGCTGCTTGGCGAGAAAATCCTGGGCTCTCAATTTGTCCCGGCGGTGGATCAAGGTAACATCAACGCCCATATGAAATAAGTGCAGCGCTTCGGTCACGGCACTGTTGCCGCCACCCACCATCACCACTTTTTTGCCTTTGAACAGCGGGCCGTCGCAGGTGCTGCAGTAGCTGACGCCCCTTCCGGAAAGCCGCGATTCACCGGGTATGCCCAGATGACGATGGGTGGCACCGGTCGCTAAGAGGACGGATTTGGTTAAAAATTTCCGGCGACTGGTCAATACGGTAATGGGATTGCCGATTTCCACATTGACGACAGCTTCTCCCTGGAAAATCTGGACATACTGCAGGGCATGGCTTACCATGATATCCACCAATGTTTTACCGCCAACCGAGGTAAATCCAGGGTAATTTTCGACTATCGGAGTGGTTGCGACCTGCCCGCCGAGGGCATCGCGTTCTACTACGGCTGTGCGCAACCCGCTGCGTTCGGCGTAGATACCGGCCGACAGACCTGCAGGCCCACCGCCGATGATAACCAGATCCGTCTCCACAACCTCGGCGTCGATGTCCGGGATGAAAATAGTCTGGGGCTCCAATTTTTGCAGCGACGAAACAAAGACCTCTTCGGTTTGAGCACCCTGCCCGATGAGGATATCGTTGGCAAACGCTTGAGGCACACTTTGGGCGGCATATTGATTGGCCAACTCCGGCTCACATTGGATATCGATGATTTCCAGGGACACCAGCTCGGGCAATTCGATGGCAGCTTTCACGGCGTTCACCGCCTCCTGCGGGCAATAGGGACAAGTCGGGCTGACAAATACTTTGATGTTTCTGGGAGAATCGATTTTTTTAACCACATTAAGCGATTGGTCGCTGAGATGGCTTCGACCGACTCCAACCAGTATCAATGTTTCCAACAGAGTTCGTGCCTCCTCACCCATGGGCGCACCGAGCCATCGAATAGAATATCGTTCCGGTGCAATCAGCAGGGTGGGCGAGCTCGTAATATTGTATTTTTGGGCCAATTCATGGTCCAAATAATGCTCCCGTATGGTTATCTTGTCGCTAAGCTCTCTGAACGCCCTGATAACCTGCCGATTGGCCTGGGTGAAGGCATCCTCCTGGCCCCTAGCCGTGAAAAGCAGGAGTGGGATATCATTGGGCAGTTGCTCAAATGTCTGCTTCAGCTGGTTCAAGTAAGCTTGACTGGCCATGTCACTTTGAGGGGCCGCTGTATCTACTGTGTCTTGCATATTGATCGCTCCTTCTGCTGCGGTTATAAGACTAAATATTCAAAACTCGCGTGAAAATTGACAATTTGTCAGGAAAACATGGCCTGACAACAGTTTGTCCTTAATTCGGATCACCCTCACGATAGCCGTTGTCGGTACATTCCGAATAATTCAGTCAATTACTTTAAGTCCGAGATCACCAAGTGTCAACTCACATTGTACGTATACCGATAATGTAAGAGCTCGAATAATTAAATTGGTTACAGCGAAGTCAAATTACTTGATGCTGGATGATGGATTGAAATGGTTGAGGGTGGAGGGTATAAGGTCTAAGGTGACGAAATTCGGTATTCGGCGTTCGGTATTCGGCATTCGGTGATGGAATTCTGTCATCTGTCATCTGTCATCTGTCCTCTGTCATCTGTCCTCTGTCCTCTGACATCTGGCTGAGATGCTGGATGATGGGTATTGGGTATTGGGTACTGGGTACTGGGTATTAGGTACTAGGTACTGGATATTGGATACTGGATGCTGGATTCTCGATGCTGGATGCTGTATTGAAATGGTCGAGGGTATAAGGTTTAAGGTGTAAGGTAACGGCATTCGGTATTCGGCATTCGGCTTTCGGTGATGGAATTCTGTCATCTGTCCTCTGACATCTGGCTGAGATGCTGGATTGCAGGTATCGGATGCCAGATACTGGATACCGGGCTTAGGCCATGCCGGAAAGATTGGAAGGTCAGAAAATCAGAAGCTGAGAAAATAAGAATCTGCAGCAGTAGCGAGAGAAAAAATCAAGGTGGGTGAATGAAGGTTGAAGATTTAGGGAATAAGGTTGAAGACATAAAGCCAAAGGTTCAAGTTTCAGGTGGGCTTGTGGGTTGCGTGTTTTGGACTGCGGGGAGCATGGTATACGCGGCATAGTCCGAGATTACAGAATCTGCCTTTATGGGGATTCGGTACACAGCGCAAGGACGATAAATAAGATGTTCAGTTGGAAAAACAAAAAAAAATATACGCAATACACCATTACTCCAGAAATCCATCACTCCAACACGCCACCACTCCATCACCGAATGACGAACGCCGAATACCGAATGCCTTCCCCTTACACCCTACACCAAGTCTTTCCAATACCTAGTACCCAATACCCAGTACCCAATACCCAGTACCCAATACCCAGTACCCAGTACCCAATACCCAGTACCCAATACCCAGTACCCAATACCCAGCACCCAATACCCAGTACCCAATACCCAAAACCCAGTACCCAGTACCTAATACCCAACACGCCATCACTCCAATTTTTTATCCATCAGCGCCCGGGCAATGTCGAGATCCTCTTTGTTGGTAATTTTAATGTTGCTCCGGCTGCCACCGATTATTTTGACCGCGCCGCCCATCCGTTCCACCAAAGATGCATCATCAGTGCCCTGGAAACCGTCCAGGTGAGCCTGGTCATGGGCCTTTTTAATCAAATTATAACGAAACGCCTGGGGTGTTTGGGCCAGCCAAATGGCATTACGGGAAGATGTGGCGACAATGTTTCCCGACTTATCGACCTGCTTCAAGGTATCATAGGCGGGAATCCCCAGAATACAGGCGCCGTATTTGCCGGCACCCTCGACACAGGCTTCTATTCGATCTTTCCGCACGAAGGGACGCACGCCGTCATGAATAATGACAATGCTGCAACTCCTCTCGATTTGCTGCAGCCCTCTGTAGACTGACTCCTGGCGTCGTTTGCCGCCGGCTACCAGTTTGATGTTGCCAACGCCGTCAATCGCGGCTAGAACCTTTTCGCGGCAGAAATCAAAATCGTCCCGCGGTACAACCAGATAAATGTGATCGACGAAATCGCATTCGCCAATGGCCATCAAGGTATGCGCTAGTATGGGCCGCCCCGCCAGTGGCAGATACTGTTTGCGTAGGGATTCCTGCATCCGGATCCCTTTTCCGGCGGCGACGATGATTGCAGCGACCATGTTGATGCTCCTGACCCGCCATTATCCGATGAGGAGAAATTATACTTTGTTATAACTACTCTATTTTCAACTGTCTGAGGTTTGTTGTCTGTTGTCAGGGGTCAGTATTCAGTTGTCAAAAGAAGATCGCGATCTAATCATTTGCGGCAACATTCCCACCAAAGTGCTTGTTACTAAGCTCTTTATCGACATTTGAAAGAATACGTGCAAAACTAGGGCACAGGTGTCTCCCGCAACGGACAACCGTCAACGGACTACGGACAACTTGCCTGTCAAGATCAACTCCCTTATAATACTTAAATCCGATGCCATGGCGGATGTGTCCGAATGCAGCCCAATCCTTACGACAAGTACTTCAATTCCACCGGCAGCGGCACGCCCTTGCCCATGGTGTCTTCGCCGTAGTTGACACCGGCCAGGGTTTCGATATCTTTTAAGGTTCTGGTATCCCCTTCGAAAACCACCTCGGTGACGTTTTCTTTTTGAATTTTGCCCCCCGCCCACTGAATGTCCAGCACGCTGCTGGCATCAAAGCGGTCTTCACCGACACATAACTCCACCTGGCCGCCATAGTGTTGGACGATCTTGGCGACCAGCAAACTGGGCCGGGCGTGAAATCCGAGCTTTTGCGGAATACCGACTTTAATTTTAGAACGCTCGATGTTTTCATTAAGTATCTCGCCGGCCAGTTCCTGTCCATTCGTCAAAAAGTGGCAGGCATAAAACAAGCCGTAATTGATGGTACGGTCCAGCAAAATCGCCGGATTCACCAGAGAGGACAGCCGCTCTTGCACCATCTTGTAGGTGTTTTTGTACCCGGCCTGGTGCAGGTGCCGTTCGTAGAAATGAAGCAGACGCCCGACCATCTGCAGCAAATGGAACACCACTGAAAAAAATCCGCGCAGCTGCTTTAATTTGCGGTTGCCGAAACGAAATCCGCCATGAATGACATAGGTATCGAATGAAGACTGCAGATTATGCAGCAGCATTTCATAGCGTCTGATTTCCACTTCGTTGACCTTAGCGGGCACGATCGTCTCGATTTCCGCATCGTCATAGGGTTCATAGAATTTGAGCTGATCGAAATCCTTGGTGATATTGAGAAATTCGCTGGCAATTTTGACGATATTTTTTTTTTGCAAATCCTTATCTTGATCATCAATATCGTAGTGAAGCAGATCGATGGTGGTGGTGCTGGGAAACTCGTCAGCCTGAAAATGTTCTTGCGGGATCGGGATATCGCGCAGCCGGGCTTCTTCAACGATGGCCGGTGCCATATTAATCAGCGTATTGGTTAAAAAATCCAGGGTAACTTCCCCTTCCTTCTGGAAATCACCGTATTCCGGCAGATCATAGAACAAAAGGCGGTTGGATAGATGTTTTTGAAAGTTGGCGGCCAGACTCAAATGTCGCACAGCCGCCGACAGTTCCCGATAGTAATACCAGCTCTTGTTGTTTTTGGCCCCGTGATAGTCTAGGAAATCCTCGAGCAGCATGGATGTTGAGATAAGCTTCGAGTAAAGAAATTTGGTAAACGTATTTCTCGGATCTTGGGCACCGGATAAATAGACACAGCATTTCAGATAATCATGGGAAAAAAAACGAACTTTCTTCTCAAAAGGACTCAAGTTGGTGCTTTGGGTGTTATCCATAGATAGAGGGTTCCGGGTTCAGAGGTTCAAAGTTCTGGGTTCAGAGGTTCAAAGGTTCCAGGTTCAGAGGTTCAAAGGTTCAAGCTTCCGGGTTCAGTGCTATTTGTTCTTGCGACCATTAGCTGACGAGATGTTGATAGATAATAAAGGTAATTCGGGGTGGGCACGTCGCGCGTGGCATCGTCCTCAGTCCGACCGGAGTATCCATCATTTCAGCCCAACGCCTCGCGCCAAACCTCAAACACCGAATACCGAACACCGAATACCGAACACCGAATACCGACACCTAATGCCGAGCGCCGAATACCGAACGCCGATACCTTACACCTTAAACCCTACACCCTATACCATCAACCTTTTCAATCCAGCACCTCAGCCAGATGTCAGAGGACAGAGTTCTGAGGACAGGATTCCATCACCGAAAGCCGAATGCCGTTACCTTACACCTTAAACCTTATACCCTTGACCATTTCAATCCAGTATCGAATATCCAGCATCAAGTATCGAGGATCAAGCATCAAGTATCGAGGATCGAGCATCGAGCATCGAGAATCCAGCATCCAGTAATAACGGCCGGAGCAGCCCATAAGCCGAATTCTGTTCCCGGTTCCGGTTACCCTGAACCGGGCAACGATCATTCATCTATGGATGCCGGTCGCCCGACACCTCTTGCGACCTACCCGGAAACTTGGACGGGCCGCCCTCAAACGCTTCCCTATTTGGTCTTGCACCGGGTGGGGTTTACCGAGCTTCCCCGGTCACCCGGGGAACTGGTGCGCTCTTACCGCACCATTTCACCCTTACCCGGCATCAAACCAAGCGGTTCGATGCCGGGCGGTATACTTTCTGTTGCACTTTCCTTCGTGTTGCCACGACTTCACGTTATGAAGCACCCTGCCCTGCGGTGTTCGGACTTTCCTCCGGATTTGCGTGGCAAACCCGGCGATCGTTTGGTCTACTCCGACCGTTCTTCCTGATTTTCCCAATATATGATTCTAAAGCAGCTGGGGCAATACTCCAATGTGTCACATCGTTGGAGTTCATTGTAAATTTGAGGCGGAATATTCATATTGCATCCCTGACAAACCGCATTTTTAACGGCGGCAATGGCCACCAAATTTCCCTGTTTTGCCTTCACCTGGTTAAAAATCTGCAGTAGGCCATCATCCAACTCATCGGCAATGGCAATGCGTTTTTTCTCCAGGTCGGCAAGGGTTTCCTCGCGTTGTTCGGCTTCCTTTTTGATAGACTCTTTTTCATGGTTGGAGTCGTCAACGATGGCATTATAATGCTGTTTACGATGCTTAATTGCCGCTTCCGCCGTTTCGATTTTCTCCAAAAATACCAGCATTTCGTCTTCCAAATTGGAATTGAGGGCTTTGATATCGTCTATTTCCTTGAGGGAAGACTGATACTCTTTGTTGGTCTTAACCGATCGCAGCTTTTCCTGACTCTTTTGTATCTTGGCAAGGTTCAATTGAACGTCGGCCTCCAGGGCCCGATATTGCTTGTTTAACTCCTGAATTTCAGCTTCATCACCCTCAACGCTGCGGACAAACGCCTCCAGCTCCTGCTCCAGCTTGCTGATTTGATCCGGCACCTTGGCCAAATATGCTTTATGCTCTCCGGTTTCAATTTCAATTTGCTGAACCTTTACCAGCGTTTCAATCTGTTGTTTCGTGACAGCAGTCATAGTAATACCGTAAACGGATCCTTTTCAATGTCACAGGCCCTGACGGTCGGATTCAGATCTGAATCAGCGAGAATGCTGCTGATTTTTTCAGCTAGGGCATGGACGATTAAGTGTTCTGAAGCAAAATGACCGATATCGATCAGTCCAAGATTCGCGGCTTCAACATCCCGGGCATCGTGGTAGCGCAAATCACCGGAAATAAAAGCCTGGGCCCCGGAGGCGATAAAATCCGCCAAAAGACTGGCCCCGCTGCCACTGCAAATTGCAACTTTTTTTACGGCCAATGCCGGATCTCCGGCTAGTTTCAAATATCGGAGCTTCAGTATGTTCTTAATTTTGAGTGCCAGGGATTTTAAATCCATCTCCGAATCAAGCAGACCGACCCGCCCGATGCCGGCTCTTTGACCGGCCTCAGACGACGGACCGGCATCAGGGCGGATCGGTCGATCGGTGCCAAATTCTGCCAACGGCTTAAGATCGTGCAGCCCGATCCGACCGGCTAGGATATCATTGATCCCACCCAAGGCGCTGTCCAGATTGGTGTGGGCCGCAAATATGGCCAGATGATGCCGGACGGCAAGGCTTAAAATGGATCCTACTGCGGAGTGAAAATCCAGGGAGAGCAGCGGTTTGAATATTAGCGGGTGATGGGTGATCAGCAGGTCGACGTTCTGGCGGCAGGCAGCCCGCACAACCGGGTAGGTCGGGTCCAACGCGATCCAGACGGTTTTCACGGCACGCGACCTATCACCCACCTGCAGTCCGACATTATCCCAAGCTTCGGCCATAGATTGGGGTGCCAGATTTTCCAGCACATCGATTATGTCGGATACTTTCGGATACACGGTTTATCACCGCCTGATTCAATTGAGATTCACGGCATCCCCGCAGTGGCTGACTTTAGCAGATCAAAATTATCCGAGAAACTGCAGAGAAAAAAAAGCGCGGTTCCCCTTACGCCCGCGCCCTTACGCTAAATCGTTTTGGTCAATTCCGATTCCGCCTGAGGCGGGGAATGTACATTTGGGTATTCACCCTCAAATCGAAAAATTAACACAATTGAAAATTGGAGTGGGCCCACCTGGGATCGAACCAGGGACCTACCGGTTATGAGCCGGTGGCTCTGCCAACTGAGCTATGGGCCCGTTTGTACTTTGGTTAATAATTTCGTGGTTTTTGTAGCAGAAAAATGATTAACAAATCAAGTCATATTAAGGGTATTAAATCCGAAATGCGAATTTCGTATTTCCGGCTTGCCCGGATTAGGTATCGATAAAGTTTTTTAATTTTCGGCTGCGGGTGGGGTGCCTTAACTTTCTCAATGCTTTGGCCTCGATCTGCCGTATTCGCTCCCGGGTGACGGCAAAATCCTGTCCAACTTCTTCCAGGGTGTGGTCCGCCTTTTCGCCGATACCGAAACGCATCCGCAGCACTTTTTCCTCCCGCGGTGTCAGAGTGGCCAAAACTTTGCGCGTTTGCTCGGCAAGGTTCATATTGACGGCCGCGTCGGAGGGCAGCATGAATTTTTTATCTTCAATAAAATCACCCAAATGACTGTCTTCTTCTTCGCCGATCGGGGTTTCGAGGGATATGGGTTCTCGGGCAATCTTAAGAACTTTGCGAACCTTTTCCAGCGGAATTTCCATTTTCTCGGCGATTTCCTCCGGGGTCGGTTCACGTCCCTGCTCCTGCACGAGGTATCGAGAAGTTCGAATGAGTTTGTTGATCGTCTCAATCATGTGGACCGGAATGCGAATGGTTCGGGCCTGGTCCGCAATGGCACGGGTGATTGCCTGCCGGATCCACCAGGTCGCGTATGTGCTGAACTTGTATCCGCGGCGATATTCGAATTTATCAACCGCTTTCATCAATCCGATATTGCCCTCCTGGATTAAATCCAAAAACTGCAGACCCCGATTGGTATATTTTTTGGCGATACTGACGACCAGACGCAGGTTTGCTTTCGTAAGTTCGCTTTTGGCCAGTTTTGCTCTGAAGCGCCCTTCATCGACACTGGTCATAATTTTGTTCAAGGAGCGAAGATTGGCCTTGATTTCCAATTCCTTGGCGGCTATTTCTTCCTGGCTATTTTTCAGCTCGCTGTAGAATATGCCCAATTCATCTTTGCTGATCTTGCTTTTTCCACCGGCCCATTTCACAAATTTGGTTTTGGAATTCAGGTTTTCAAGGATTTCTTTGGTGGATACATCGAGTCTGTCGGCGATTTCGCCGGATCTTCTGATCTTGGCATCAAACCAGCCGATCTGATGCCAGATTTTATTTTCGATGTCATCAATAACGCTGGATTCCAGGCGCCAATCTTTGAGCAGCTCAAATATCTTGTTGGCACGCCGGGCGATACTTTTTTTTGTTTTTCGCCGCTTGTCAGCATCGATTTTTCGGCCGAACAACTTTTCCCGAAACGCTTTATTTTCTTCATGCAATTTCTTAATGCCGCGAATCGTTTCCAGGAATTTTTCGGTTTGGACGATTTCGTCGGCATAGGTGTCGCCCTCGTCAATGTCTCTCAGGACATATTTGGGCCGCAAAGCGCCATCTTCGATATCCGCGCCCAGCGCAATGATCGACTCCACCCCGACGGTACTTTCCAGCAAAGCGCGCAATACCTCCTGCTCACCGGCCTCTATTTTTTTAGCAATCTCAACCTCGCCTTCCCGGCTCAGCAGAGTGACGAGGCCCATTTCGCGCAGATACATTTTAACCGGATCGGTTACCGTACCAAAATCGGATGACGCCACACCTTTGGCTACCGTCTTTTTCTCTTTTGCCTTTTTGAGTTTGACAACTTTTTTCTGATGTTTTTCTTCAACGATTTCGATGTTGTTGGCATAAAACAACATCAGCGTCTCGTCAATTTGCTCGGGGAAAAGCATGTCTTCCGGCAGCAGTTCGTTGATTTCATCGTAGGTCAAATAGCCCTGTTTTTTGCCCTTGGTCAGCAGCGATTTGATAGCCTTCGGGGTTGTTTTATTCTTGCTTGTTTTCGCTTCGGCGCTTTTTTTGGTCACGTTGGTCTTCGCAGTCTTTTTGGCGGTTTTCTTCTTAGCAGCGTCCTTTTTGGTGGATTCTTTCGTCAGCGTCTTTTTACTGCTTTCTTTTTTTTCAGCAGATTTCCTGGCCATAAAATCTTGCCTCCCAAACACCTCAATGTATCAGCCGCAAACAATAATGACTTATTCAGTTGTATCCTGCCCCCTGACCATCGCAGGCGATGGAAAACAGGGCTCACGGTACTCGATTAAATGCTTACAATTAGCCTAACCGGTTGGGTAAAAGCACCCCCCGACGTTATTTTTCACTTAAAATGGCCATTTTTTGCTTTTCACTGCGTTCGGCCATTTTTTGCTTTTTGCTCAGCAACGACAGCAACAGGGTATGATCTTCGCTTTTTTCAGCAGCCTTGATCTGGGCCTCCAGCAAACTGCCGCTGCGCAGTTTCTGCCGGGTATCGACAAACTTGCCCAGCAGTTTAAGGCAGCCTTTTTTGTTCCAGGCTTCATCCTGTATCGCCAGGGAGGCGATGGTGGTTTGCTGCGCTTCGATCTCAATTTGTGAAACCAACTCCGAAACCTGTTCGGCAGTTGTCGGGTTGAATTTCAAGATCTTGCTCCCTATTGATTTGAGTTGATCGTCCTCAAAGTATTTCAGTACATTTAATCTGGTTATCTCAGGTAAAATATCCGGAAATTGCAGCATCATGGCAATGATCTGCCGCTCAAAACGAACTGCGCTATGAACTCCGGAAAGCTCTTGAAATCGAGGGTCGGATGCCGTTGGTTCTGCACTGGGCATTGCCTTCGCGTGTCCCGGTGGAGGCTGCTGACCGGCAATTGTCGGGGCCTGCGGCCGCCGACCGGCGACAGCCCGGATACGCTCCAGTACAGCAGACTCTGCAATGCCGATTTGTTCTGCAAGCTGCTGGATGTAAATCGACTGGGCGATCCGGTCATTAATGGCAGCTATCGGCTCCTGCAATTCCGATATGATCCGTATTTTGCCTTCAGTCGTAAGGCCGTGTTTGCGAATTGCACATTCCATCAGAAAGGTAATAATTCCCGGTGATTCTGACGCCGCCTTCAGAAACGCTTCGGCACCGCGTTCGAAAATGAATGAATCCGGATCATGCCCGGCCGGCAAGACCAGGATATGGGTATCGGCTTTGTCCTCGCTGAACACGTCTTCTCTGCGAAAATCCACGTGTTCTTTCCAGAAGGTGGCAATGCACCGCTGGGCCGAACGTATGCCCGCCTCATCAGAGTCATAGACCAGGATCATCCGCCGAGCGTAGCGTGTCAGCAGCTTCACGTGATCCGCGGTCAAGGCGGTTCCCAGAGTTGCCACCGAATTCTCAATACCGTGCTGATGAAGTGCTATTAAATCCAGATACCCTTCAACGATAAACACCGTACCCGCAGTCCGGCATTTTTCTTTGGCCCGGTGGATACCATATAGCGATCGGCTCTTGTTGTATAGCGCTGTCTCCGGAGAATTTAAATATTTCGGTAACGCGTCATCCAGTACACGTCCGCCAAAACCAACTACTTGCGCGTTCACATCAAATATCGGGAAGATAACCCGATTGCGAAAACGATCGTAATGGCCGCTTCTATTTTTTCTGGGCAATATCAGGCCGCTCTTTTCGAGCAGCGTAAGCGGTATCCGTTTACTCGAAAAAAACCTGAGCAGATGATCCCAACCATCGCGGGCATAGCCCAGCCTGAAGTCAACGATTGTTTTTTGGGATATTCCCCGTTCTGACAGATAAGATCTCGCCCTTTGCCCCGCATCACTGTTTACCAGGGCATCATGGTAAAATGCCCCGGCTCGACGGTTTATATCGTGTAATTTTTCCCTTTCGCTGAGGTTTTTTTTCTGCTCCGGGGACAGTGGCTTGTGCGGAATGTCGACACCATAGCGTTTGGCAAGGTGTCTGGCCGCTTCCGGGAATGAAAATCCCTCCTGTTTCATCAGAAAGCTGAATACATTGCCCCCGGTACTGCACCCGAAACAATGAAAAATCTGTTTGTCCGGACTTACCGTAAATGATGGCGTTTTTTCGGAATGAAACGGACAAAGACCAAGGTAGTTTTTACCCGCTTTTTTCAGGAGCACGGATTCTGAAACAACATCCACAATATCGGCTGCATTCTTGATTTCTGAAATTTTTTCTTCAGGAATAAATACCGCCAATAACAGCATCCTCCATTGCCATTGAACAGGTGAGACAAACGTTAGCGGAAGGGTCTCAATGGGACGGCACTATGCCAACAGTAGTTAAATCAGCTCCAGCTACCAATATCTTACGTTTTTTCGATACAGATCCCATTAATTTTTAGTTTAGGCCAAGATTCGAAACTGCCTGAGCTTAAACGGGAAATTTAATCCTAAGTGATCGATTTGTCAAGAAGTTTTTTTCAAACAAGGCCATCTGCCCGAGCTGACCCGGCCAAGCTCAACGCTTCTTTAAAATCCAGAGTGCCGCTATACAAAGCCTTTCCGGTGATAACTCCGATGACACCGGAAGTTTCGAGCGGCAAGAGGTTTTGGATATCCTTGATCGTCCCAACACCGCCGGATGCCACCACCGGTATATCGACAGCTTCAGCAAGTCTACGAGTCTCCTCTATATTGGGCCCGCTCTGCATTCCATCGCGGTGGATGTCGGTAAAATTGATCGCTGCTATCCCGCAGTTTTCGAAGCGCTTGGCCAAATCGATGGCCTTGGTTGCGGTAGTCTCGGTCCAGCCTTCAATGGCCACCAGCCCGTTGCGGGCATCAATGCCGACGATCACCCGTTCCGGATACCGGTCGGCAGTTCGCATCACCCAATCCGGGTTTTTCATTGCCTCGGTCCCGACAATTATTTTCTGGACGCCCATGTCAAGGTAAAAACGCGCCGTTTGTTCGTCCCGAATCCCGCCACCCAATTGAATCGGGATATCAACGGTTTTTAAAATGCCCTTGACGGCATCGAGGTTTTGAGGTCTTTTGTCAAAAGCACCGTCCAGATCAATTACATGGATCAATTCCGCCCCGGCCCGGGCCCACTTTTGGGCCATTGCGGCCGGGTCATTTGAAAATATCGTCTCATCTTCCTTGCGGCCCTGAAGGAGCCTGACGCATTTACCATTTTTAATGTCTACTGCCGGAATGATGATCATAGTCAGGTAATTGTCGATTGAATATTGAAGAATAAAGATTGAAGATCCGCCTGCGGCGGATCAATTTTATTCTTAAAATAATTGTGAAAAAATCATATTATATCAATTAAATAGACTTTATTTCTTAATGTGATTTCTGCAATGATCAATTATTATTACTACGAGAAAATCAATGCTATTTCACAAGTCGACTCGCCTAAATTAGAGTGCGCCTTTAGATGATGGAACTCCGGAGGTTCTGCCGTCAATGGTAACGGCCTGGTCCAGCGCTCTGGCGAACGCTTTGAAAATTGATTCGATCACATGGTGATCATTTTCCCCATAGGCTACGTTAATATGAAGATTCATACCGCCCCGGTTGGCCAGAGCTCTGAAAAACTCCCGGGTTAAAGATGGATCGAGAGCAATCCCGTAATTTATGGTATCCGGGAGGTTGCAAACCAGAAAAGGCCGATTCGACAAGTCGACGGTAACCGTTGCCAGCGCATCATCCATGGGAATGACGGCATGGCCGTATCGCCGGATGCCTTTGCGCTCACCCAGTGCCTGGGAGATTGCATCACCCAGCACCAGCCCGACATCCTCAACGGTGTGATGAAAATCAACTTCCAAATCACCCTCTGCTTTCAGATTAAGGTCAAAAAAACCATGGACGGCAAACAGGGTCAGCATATGATCGAGAAACCCAATGCCGCTGTCGACCCGCACCTGCCCCTTGCCATCCAACGCCAAAGAGGCCTGTATATCGGTTTCTTTGGTTTTTCGAATTACATCGCCGGTTCTATTCATCATCGTCCTCGGGGGTCGGATTCTCGCCTAAATCAAATTTGTCTAAAAACATAAGCCATTTCCAGCAAGAATCAATGAAATAACAAGATTCAGGACATAAAAAATGGGTGGCCCACCGAAAATGATGAACCACCCGTGAAAGGAGGTCAGAATGAAGCACTTTGACGCACTTACTCTGAGACGGTTTACGATTAAACCATCAATTGTAATGAACCCAATATAGTGTTAATGGTTACAAAACTTTCTGAGATCTTGAGTTAATATCAGGCCGCACCCATTAATCGATTGTGTGGTATCAGAGAACTAGCGGCTTTAATTTCCTATTATTTTAGTATATAATAAGCGCTCCAATTTTGACAAAAAATTTTAGTTTAATAATTTTAAATGGATAAGTGGAGATGAGGGGGATCGAACCCCTGACCTCAGCGTTGCGAACGCTGCGCTCTCCCATCTGAGCTACATCCCCACATAAATGGATGATCTTCCATATCAAATCATAAATTATGGGTCAATTGAAAAACGATCAGGAGAATGCAAATGCAATATAAAGTAACACTCAGCGATGCCCCCAAACGATTCACAGCGGACCAGGACAAAATAGTCCCGCCCCAGGAAACCGTCAGGCGTTTCCATGACAAATTAAAAAATATTGATTTGGATATATTAAAAAGCACGATCCGCATCGACAACGGTCGCCTGGACATTCCGGTCTTTTTCAGCACCTGCGGTGCCGATGCCGTGGAGGTTATCGGCACCAAAAAACAAATGGGAAAAGGCGGCACCCCTGAACAGGCTGAAGCCAGCGCGGTGATGGAATTGGCCGAACGGTTCAGTTTCTTCAGCTTTTCCAAGAATCCCAAAAACTTTTTTACCGACACTTATCTCAATGTGAAAGACAAGGCCATTGCTTTCGATAGAATTGCTCAATCCGTCCATGATGAGTCGGATGATTTGCCCGTCGCCCGTAAAATATTCGAAAATCTTCCGCTGCAATGGACCCAAGGCTACAATTTAACCCTGGAACAGGAAGTATTAATCCCATTTGACTGGTTTTTCTCGATCAATGAGTTCAACGGTCCCTCGGCCGGCAACTGCGTGGAAGAAGCCCTGAGCCAGGGTATTTGCGAAATCATCGAACGCCATACATCTTCCATTGTCAGCCATAATCGTTTGCAGGTTGCCGCAATTCGGTCGGAATCGGCTACCGATCCGCTGGTAGTCGAAATGCTTCAAAAATACAAAAATGCGGGTGTCAGTCTGTATTTATCAGACTTCTCGCTCGACACCGGCATCCCCACGGTGGGCGCGATGGCCTATGATCCGTCTACCTTTCCCCGCCTGAGCGAAATCGTTTGGACGGCCGGGACCACCCCGGATCCGCAAAAAGCCTTGAGCCGGGCCTTGACTGAAGTCGCACAGTTGGCCGGTGATTTCAATACCGGCGCCAACTATGTGGCCAGCGGCCTGCCCAAGTACACCGCCATCGAAGATGCCGACTATATCATGAATCCCCAGCAGGAAGTCGATATCACCGACCTGCCCGATCTGTCAGATGATAATATCAAAAACGAAGTTCTGAATTGTATCGAGGCCTTGGCAGCAAACGCCATGGAGGTCCTGGTCATCAATACCATGCATGATCAGTTAAGAATCCCGGCTTTTTACACCATTATCCCCGGTGCTCACTTTAGGGAACGCTCCCTGGGCACCAGCGTGGCAATGTTTTCGGCCAAACATATCTTTGAAAATAATCCGGCACCCAAGGCCATTGCCCAGCTTGAAAATATCCAGAGTATGCTGCCGGACAAATATTATGTTCATTTTTACCTGGGTGCCAGCCACCTGTCGATCAACGATCCGGCAACCGCCCGCAACTATTTTAACAAGGCCTTGACCCTGGAACCCACCGCCCAGGACATTCCCAGTATTTATTCATACCTGGGTGTGGCTCTCAAAGACATGGGAGAATATCGTCAAGCCCTAAAAATTCTCAGAGAGGGGGAAAAACTGGATCAGGAGCGGACGGACATCTACAATTTGATGGGATTTTGTCATTTTAAACTAAAAGAGCACCAGGAGGCCATCAGCAATTTTCAAAAAGTCATTGACCTGGATCCTTCCTCGGCCATCGATTATGCCAATATCGCCTCCAATTACCGCCAAATGGGGGAGAAGGAGAAAGCCGTGCGCTACTATCAAATGGCCCTGACCCTGGACGATTCGATTCAGTTCGCCAAAGACAGTCTGGCTGAACTTTTGTGAACGACGAAGGTCGATTGACGAATGTAGAGTGAAGGAATTCTATCGATTTTAAATTGGGTGAATTTTCAACAACAGATATTTATATCTATGTGAATGATTAAGGGTGCTAATTTTTTTAATTTGACGGAGCGACGTGTCGGGTCGTAGCCGAAGGCGAAGCCTGAAGCGACTTCCTCAGTTCGACATTCGACATTCGTCATTCGACATTCCTAGGCCGCGTTATCGATTTGCCCCCGTATGCGGTTGATATGATCAACAAGCTCCTGGGAATCTCGCTGGATGTCATCGATAATACGCATGGTTTTTTCTTTGTCACTTTGACTGGAGCCGATCCGTTCTATGATTGCGGACAGATCTGAAAAATATGCCTGAAATTGTTCCAGGATACTCTGGGCAAAGCTATCGCAGGTTGCTTCCGCCAGTTTGAAAAGGTATCTAAATTTGAGATTTTCCCTATAATCCTTAAGGTGGAAGACAACCGACCGCGCGGTTTCGCGCTTCATACGCTGCAAGGCGTCCTCCATGGCTTTAAACTCGACCGCCTCCCGCTGCTGGGCGTTTTTCTTGAAGATGGCCTTGGATTTTCGCATGGCCTTGTAGTATCCCAACCGCACAATGGCCTCGGCTTTTATGCGGGCGGAATAGTGGGTGGCCGCAGCCAGGGCCGGGGGTCTCAGGCCACTGGCCTTGACAACGGCCTCCATGGTCTGGGGCCGGATTCGCGAACGACTGCCACTGTCTGCGACGTCCTCGGATTTAGCCGATCCCCCGTTGAATTCTTCCAGCGCCTCCTCCATAACGGATTCAAAGGGCAGGATAGTGGATTCGAAATATTCCCCGATTCGATTTTCATTCATTTGAACAAATCGGATCAATTCGGGATTAATCGCCTCGGTGATATGGGAATCAATCGATTGTTTGAAATCCTGAAATAGCAGATATAGAATTTGAGAAAAATCGGTTTCATTCACGCTACTTTGATATTTTCTGGTCTCAAGCGCGTAGCTGTTGATAAAATTGACGATATTTTTGTTGACGCTGCCCGAATGGGTATCAAAAAAACGATGCACTTCTTGTTGCAGGATGTTCTTGATCTCCGGCAGGGATCCGGCCAGAGTTTTCTTGATGGTCGACTTAATTTTATTCAGCCGCTTTTGATGTTTTTTTATCTTTTTCAGGAGTTCTGCTGCACTGTCGGCATCCTTGGCCAGTACATTACGATTAAGCCCGCTCCAATCACCCAGGCCGGCGACAATTACCGCCAGGCGCTCAATATGATTTTGCAATGACAATGCCAGGCGTTTGCGGGCCAGTATGTCATGAAAACCGGATTCAAACCGGCCTATTTCCCGGTTGGACTGATCGGTAAAGGTCTCATCGGCCTGCCATTGCGCCAACCGGAGTCGATCTTTTTCTGATAGAGTATCGCTGCTGGCCCTGAATAGATTGAATAAGGCCGAGAAGGTATAAATCTGCGGGTTCGGCTTCAACATGGACAGTTCTTCCCGCACCCGCTCAACCAGATCATTCAGATCGTCGATGGTTTCGTGTTCACTGAAGTCGCAATTTATGACAAAAACGATGTTTTCCAGAATTCCCATTTTCTTGATCATGGACAAGAATCGGATATCGGCCTGCCGCAGTCCGGTCCGGCTGCTGATCACATATACCATCAGATGGGTCAACCGCAGGTAATCCTGAATCATGGCCAGGTGCAGGGGGTTGGAAGAGTCACTGCCCTGACAGTCGGCAATCTCTATATTGGATTTCACGCCACTGGAATTTATTTCAAGCAATACATCCTTCAGATAGACCGCCAGGATCTCATTGCCGACAAAGGATTTGTGGTCGGCAAATCGATCGCCTTCGTACAATTGGATCGCATTTTCATCGTCTAACAGGGGCGCGACGGCGTCATAGCCTTTGAGGTAAGAGGTCAGCAGCACATTGTTGATGTTGCGCGTTGACCGGGTAATCAATTGCTCCGCCGTCAGTTCGCTGAGGGCGCGCGCTAGATCCTGTCGATCCTTGGATTGGCGGATATCAAATTCGCTGTTGCCGGAGCGCCAGTTTTCCGATGGAAACAAAACCAGCGCTTGTCCGATCTCGGCATTGATCTCATCCCAGGTTTTAAAGAACAACTTTGCCCGCAGATGTTTACCATTGCGCACACGGGTTACGATTGAGGTAATCACCCCGGCGCCCCTTTTGACGAATTCGCCCTTAAAAATCGAATTCAAAAAGGTACTTTTCCCGGATTTAATGGGTCCGACTATGGCCACCCGGATGATGTCTTCGGCCAATTGCCGGGGAAGCTGTTCACAGGCTTTTTCCCATTCACCAAAACTGTAATCCCCCATTCCCGGGATGGATTTGGCCGTCGAAAACAGGTTGCCGACATTACGGTTGATATCCAGGACTTCATCTTTCAGAATGCTGTAAGTATCCATAGTTTATCAATTCGACTCAGTAAACTTAATGCCTTGTATAAGTTAAGGTTTAATGCTATAAGGTGTTACATCCGAAATGAAATCAATCTAGGAAGGAAAAATAGGTATATGTCCGAAAAAAATCCTGAATGTCCCCTATATAATCCTTTAAATTGCAAGGAGTATTATAATCCGAAGCTATGCGCCTTTGTCAGAAAAGATAAAGACTGTCTAAAAAAAAAGAAACCCAAAACAAAAGCTAAGGCAAAGGGATAACTCAACAATTCAAAACTTTAGGCATGCCCCGCAGTATTTGACAGCAGCATCGGGTCGATTCCCATTTTCTTAACCGCTTCATCCCAACGCGTTTCAATCGGCATATCAAAAATATTTTCCTCAAAAATCGGATGATTCAACCAGGCATTCTCTTTGATCTCAGATTCCAGTTGCCCCGGTCCCCAGCCGGCACATCCCAGCGAAATGATAAATGCCTTCGGCCCCCTGGCCATGGCGACAGCCTCCAGGATATCGCGGGTATTGCTCATGGCCAGAGCTGGTGTAATCATTAAGCTGGCTTCCCAGTTGAACGGAGGTCCGTGCAATACAAATATCTCACCGACATGGACCGGCCCGCCTAAATGGACCGGTATAGATCCGGCTTCCGGAGTAAACTCAATGGATAATTCCTCGAAAATATCTTTGCCGGTCAAGGAATGGTGCACGCGGTTGATGATCACCCCCATGGCACCACTGTCGTTGTGCTCACAGATACAGGTAACCGTCTGATGGAAGTTCGGATCAACCAGACCCGGCATCGCCAGGAGAAACTGTCCTTTCAGGGTCGCGGAATTTTCTGTTGCCATGTCCTCCTCCATCAATCGGAAATACTGAATATACGAAACACGATTGCCCCAACCTAATTTTATCGGCACCCTTTGTCAAGGATACATCACGGTTTTTTTGATAAGCCGGGCAGCAAGCGCATCATGTCAGCCGGCCAGAGCGACTGTCTCATTTTCCAATCGACGATCCAATAGTTCATACACTTTCATATTATTGATTTCTTTGGCGGCTTCAAGCGGAATTTCAACCTCGGCTACCTCCAGCCGTGATCGCACCGCGCGCAACGTATTTTCACCGACCAGGATTCCATTGGGAAACAGTTTGGTCAGATTTTGCAGCCGAAAGACCGTATTGACGGAATCACCGATAACGGTATAGTCCATTTTCTTATCAAAGCCGATGTTGCCCACAACAACTTCCCCGGTATGAATGCTGATCCCCATTTTCAACGAAGCGCCCAATTTCTTTTGCAGGTATTTATTGACAGCCGGCAGGGAATGTTTCATCTCAAAAGCTGCTGCAACGGCATGATCCGCATCTTCCGTGCTGGCAACCGGAGCGCCGAAAAGCGCCAGGAAGCCGTCTCCCAGATATTTATCGACAATGCCGGAATGTTTGAAAACGATGCCGCCCATCACCGAGAAAAAGCTGTTGAGCAACGAAACCGTTTTTTGGGGACCGATTTTCAGAGCCAATTTTGAAAAGCCTCTTATATCGATGTTCAGGAGTGTGATGGTCCTGATTTCCTCAATAATCGGTTTGCCGTTGGTGGAGCCGTGAATGATTTTATCCAAGACTTCTTTTGGAACAAATTTTTGAAACATGTGCCGCATATCCCGCTCATGCTCGGCCATGGATACGGTTTCTTTATACAAGCGGGCATTTTCGAGGGCAATGCTGACGGATGTCGCGATGGCTTGCAGCAAATCCTGGTCGTCAATGCTGAATTCACCATTAATTTTGTTCAATACTTCGATCACACCAATCACGCGTCCCTGGGAAATCATCGGCACGCAAAGGGCGGAGACGGTGGCAAAGCCGGAATACTCATCGATTATTGGAAAAAAATGGGATGATTTCTCGGTGTCATTGACGATTATGGCCTCTCCTCTGGCGGCGACGTAACCGGCGATTCCTTGTCCCAGTTTCAGGCGAAACTTCTTCATGGCCTTAATTTTTATATTAAAGGCAACTGCAATTTCCAGTTCATTTCCCTCCAGAAAAAGGAGCGAGCCGGCTTCCACGTTTATGACTTCCCGGATCATGTCCATGGTGTATTTTAATACTTTGCTGATGTCAAAAGTGGATGAGGCCAGGGCGCTTCCGATCTGGCGAATTGTACCCAGTTCCTGGTTGCGCTTGACGACGGCCGCCGAAAGTCGGTTGCGTTCCAGAACCAGTGAAAGTCCGTTGGCGATCCATCCAAACAGATCCTTGACATCATGAAAGAGACCGGTCTGTTTACCCGTCAATACCAGGATGCCGTAAATTTGGCTGCCAAGTTTCAAGGGCGCCAGCAAACAGGACTTAGCGCCTTGGTCGATAAAAAGGACTTGGTCGAGGGCACTGCTACCGTCGCCGACAGGATCAATCACCAAGGTGGTCTCCTGTTTCAAGGCCGTTTCAACAATTGATCCGCGGAAAGTATAGGTTCGGCCTTTGACCATATTGCACGGGCTATCGCTGAAAAAGTCGGAGACCGATAAACAGTCTGCTTTGCTTTCATTGATCATCATCACAACGCCGAAATCATAAGGCAGCATGCTGTGAATTTCATTTAACAGGGCGTGGATGAGTTCGCCTTCGCTGAAACTTGAGTTGAAAAGTTTGAAAATTTTCTCGATAAATTGCGTATACGCCGCTCGTCGCTCATTCTCCTTCAAAAGACGCAAATTTTCGTAAGTAAACGCGGCATTGCTGAGCAGGGGTGTCAGGACCTCGATATCGCTTTGTGTATATACCCGGTTTTCATTGCGGGATGAAATGGTCAGAACCCCGATAATCTCCTTGCTGGATTTAATCGGCATGCAGACAAATGATTTGGTTCCGTAGTGGGCATTGTTGGCCCGGCCGAACCGTTTATCCTTTTCAATATCGTCAACCACCAACGGTGATTTGTTGATGACCGCGTATTTGGCAATACTGGTTTCAAAATCAATCTGATCGCCGGATTTGACAAATTTGCCCAACCCCATGGTGGCTTTCACGACAAATATCCTGGGGTCCGTGTTTTCGATCGTTAGAATCGACCCCAGATCGGAGTTGGTCAACACCAGCGCCCGTTCGAGTGTAACATGCAAAATTTCTTCCGGATCAAAGGTTACATAACACAGCTCGGACAGCTCTTTGAGAATGGAAATTTCAGTGGCTTTTTTCTCCAGTTGACTGAAGGTATTGCTGAATTGTTTCTCGATGGCTGTAAAAGAATTAACGATGGAGTGCAGTTCATCCTTGCCTGAAGCGGTCTCATCAAGCGATAATTCGTCCATGTAGTTCGTGGACATTTTTTCCGATATGCTGGCAATTTTATCAAACAGATTTTTTAGTATATTAAATCCGATAAATGAAAATATGAGTACACCGAGAAAAAAAAACGGCAGGTGTTCATCTTCCAGCATGTTGTACTTGATGCTGAAAAAAATAAAACCGATAATCGGAAACAAAAAAAAGAGCCCAAAAATTATATTGAGCTTGTAATAAAGATTTCGGTTTTCAAAAAATGGTTTTCTCAAAAACTTGGATAGTTGCATGCAGCAGTCCTTTTGATGTGTGACGCCGAGCCGATTGGCAGCGAACACATCCACTATAATTTATATAACATAACCATATTTTCTTCAAGAAAATAAATTCTTTATCTTGACATTAACCGCCGCCCCGCCTATACCCGGATTTCGCTTTTTTCAATCGAAAATAGAATCGCTAAAACCTAAGGATAAACATATGACCGAATCCCATGTTAAAACCATTTCTACCGAGCTCAGCCTGAAAAATTCCCAAGTGACGGCCGTTCAGGAATTGCTGTCGGAGGGATCAACCGTCCCCTTTGTTGCCCGCTACCGCAAAGAAGCCACCGGCAGTCTGGATGAAGTCGCTATCACCGCCATCCGTGACCGATTGCAGCAGCTGGCAGAGATGGATTTGCGCCGAAAATCCATTTTGAAATCCTTGGAAGACCATGGGCACTTGACGGACGCCCTGCAGCAGGACGTTCTGGCGGCCGGCACGCTGGCGGAACTGGAAGACCTCTATCTACCCTATCGCCCGAAACGACGAACCCGCGCCATGATCGCCCGCGAAAAAGGACTCGAACCCTTGGCCCAAGTGCTTCTGGAACAAAACGGCACGGATCCCCAAGCAGCTGCCGCGGAATTTGTGGACCCCACCAAAGCGGTCGATGACATCGTGGCCGCTTTGGCGGGCGCCAGGGACATCATTGCCGAAGTCATCAACGAAGATCAGCAGTCAAGGGCCGAACTTCGCAAATTGTATGCTTCGCGTGCTGCCCTTCAATGCCGGGTGGCGGCCGGCAAGGAAGCTGAAGGTGCCAAATACCGGGACTATTTCGATTGGCGGGAGGACGCGGCGACCGCACCATCCCACCGAGTCTTGGCCATGCGGCGCGGGGAGAAAGAAGACATCCTGAATCTATCCATCGCCCCACCGGAACGAGACGCCCTGCAGGTTCTCGAAGATATCTTCGTAAACGGCGACCAGGCTGATGCGGCGGAAGTTAAAATTGCCCTGCAAGACGGCTATAAAAGGCTTCTCTCCCGGTCGATGGAAACCGAAATCCGCCTGGCCACCAAAAAAAAGGCCGATGCCGAGGCCATCAAAGTTTTTTCCGAAAATTTGAGAGAACTACTTTTGTACCCACCATTGGGGGCCAGGCGGGTGATGGGCATCGACCCCGGCTATCGCACCGGCTGCAAATTGGTTTGTTTGGATCCCCAGGGCAAACTCGAACATCATGATACGATTTACCCGCATAATTCCAAGAAACAACACGAGGCCTCCGAGCACCTGGTGCGGCATCTGGTAGACCGCTATCACATTGAAGCCATTGCGGTCGGCAATGGGACCGCCGGTCGCGAAACCGAGGCCTTCATCAGGAATCTCGATTTGGGTCCTCAAGTGCAGGTCGTCATGGTAAATGAAAGCGGCGCCTCGATTTATTCGGCCTCGGAAGCGGCCAGACAGGAATTTCCCGATCTGGATTTGACGGTTCGGGGGGCAGTATCCATCGGCAGACGACTGATGGATCCGCTTTCCGAACTCGTGAAAATCGATCCCAAATCCATCGGGGTCGGCCAATATCAACACGATGTGGATCAAACTGCATTGAAACAATCCCTGGATGATGTGGTCATCAGCTGTGTCAACAGCGTCGGCGTCGAGGTAAACCAGGCCAGTGTCCAGCTGTTGACGTACATATCCGGACTGGGCCCCCAGCTAGCCAAAAATATCGTCGACTACCGTGAACAACACGGACCATTTACCTCCCGCGCCCAACTGTCGGATGTTCCAAGGCTGGGTCCCAAAGCGTTTGAACAATCCGCCGGTTTTTTGAGAATCAGAGACGGCCAAAATCCGCTGGATGCCAGTGCGGTGCACCCTGAAAGCTACCACGTCGTTGAAGCGATGGCCAAAGATCTGGAATGCTCGGTGGGGGCCTTGATGCAAAATAAGGAGCTTAGAAAAAAAATTGATATCAATCGATACATCGGCGAGCAGATCGGCGCTCCGACCCTAAATGACATTCTCGTCGAACTTGCCAAACCGGGACGTGACCCGCGCCGGAAATTTGAAATTTTCGAATTCGCCCCTGGTATCGAAAAAATATCCGACTTGATGCCCGGTATGAAATTACCGGGAATTGTCACCAATGTAACGGCTTTTGGCGCATTTGTTGATGTCGGCGTCCATCAGGACGGATTGGTGCACATCAGTGAGCTTTCAGATCGATTTGTCAAAAATCCGGCTGCCGTAGTACGGGTTCAGCAACGGGTCAAGGTCAGCGTGGTGGCCGTCGATATTGAACGCAATCGAATTTCGCTTTCCATGAAAACGGTTCCCGGTCGACAGCCTCCCAAAGAAAAACCATCATCTAAGGTCCCAAAATCCCAGCCGGAGTCGAAAGGCAAATCAAGAAAAACCGCCCCGTTTAACAATCCCTTTGCGGAATTGCTTAGTGATTAGGGGTGGGTGAACTTGTAGATAACAGGGTTGTATGAGCACGTCACTATGACAATACTAAATTACTCTGATGAGATCCGGAAAATCCCAAGCACCAAAATACAAATCACAAATAAATCCCAATGATCCAAATTCGAAATTCAAAACAAATAATCATCTCTGAAAATGCTAAATAACTTCATCGAGAGTAGCCGTGAATCGGCGAAATCCTGTGATATAGCGCTGCTGAAAATTTCGGTCATTGATGATTGAGATTTGAAATTTATTTGAAATTTGGTGCTTGAAATTTGATATTTTATTGTCTTAATATTGCTGGTATGCCTTAATTTGCAGGTAACATCTTAAAGCGTTTAAACACCGCAAATACTGAAATAAAAATGCGTGCAGTCATACAAAGAGTCAGAGAAAGCTCGGTTTCCGTCGACGGTCAAATTATCGGCCAAATAAGTCGGGGGCTACTGGTTTTGCTGGGTGTTGCCCAGGGAGACCAACCCGCGGATGCCGATTATCTGGCGCATAAAATTGTCAATCTGAGGATTTTCGAAGATGAGAACGGCAAAATGAATCGATCCCTGCTGGATACCGGCGGTCAAATGCTGGTTGTCTCCCAATTCACCCTGCTGGGTGACTGTCGCAAGGGACGACGGCCCTCATTCGTGGCTGCGGCCGATCCGACCGCGGCCACCGACCTTTATGAATATTTTAACACAGTCGTCAGGAATTTCGGCATCTCGGTCGAAACCGGTCGTTTCGGCGCCATGATGGCGGTCGCCCTGGTCAACGACGGCCCGGTCACCCTCATATTGGAAAGCCAAAGTTGAATTCGGAAGTCGGAATGCGGAGGTTGGAATTCATTGTAATAAATCTCTGCCGATATCAAACGTGATGTCCTTATTTGTTCGAAATAGCCCCAGGTACAAGTACATTTATAAGGTGGCTGCATTTACCTTGCTGGTGCTGATGTCAATGTTGCTTGAGGAGGGCATCACCAGCGGACATGCGGCGGATTGGGGGAAGGTAAAATCTCTCATCGGGCCAAGAGACTCGATCGCGGTCGCCGATCCCGCGGGCCGGATTGTCATTGCCAAACATGCCCGCCAAAAATTGGTGCCGGCCTCAATTGTAAAGATATTCACCTCATTGGCGGCCCTGCATTATTTGGGATCAAACCATCGCTACGTGACCGACTTTTTCAGGGACCCGGATTCAAATTTAGTCATTAAAGGCTACGGCGATCCCCTCTTGATCTCGGAGGCCGTCGATGAAATTGCACGGGAATTGGCAGGCCTTATCGGCGATGCCGGCATGGTTAATAATATCATCGTCGACGACTCTTATTTCAACCGGCCGCTGACCATTCCCGGGATCAGCTCCTCAACCCAGCCCTATGACGCCCCCAACGGCGCCCTGTGCGTCAATTTCAATACCGTGTTTTTTAAGCGCACCCAATCCGGATATATCAGCGCTGAAGTCCAGACACCCCTGCTGCCGTATGCCATAAAAAAAATAAAATTATTAAAGCCCAAAAGCGGCCGAATAGTGCTTTCCCATGAGGCCAAGGAGATATCGATTTACGCCGGCCATCTCTTCGGCTATTTTTTAGCGCGCCATGGGGTCCGGCCACGCGGGATCGTAAAGCCGGGTCGGGTGGATCAATCCGTCGACATGCGGATATATCGCTACGTGTCGCAATTCACGCTGTCTCAGATTATTGCCAAGCTGCTTGAACATTCCAACAATTTTACGACCAACCAACTGCTGATATCCTGCGGCATCAAAAAATCCGGTCAACCCGGCAACCTGGCCAAAGGTGTTGCGGCCCTGGTCGATTTTGCAGCGGACGAATTGCAGATGAAAGATCTGACAATCGTTGAAGGCTCTGGGATATCTCGGAAAAACAAAGTTTCGGCAAAACAGATGTTGCAGGTACTCTCTAAATTTAAATCCCATCGCACGTTGTTGCGCAAGCAGGGACGGGAGTATTATAAAACCGGCACCCTGCACGGCATTAACACCCGGGCCGGCTACATTGCTGCCGCCGAAGGCGGCTACTATAGCTATGTGGTAATGATCAATACGGCGGGAAAGTCGACCAGACCGGTCATGCGCCGGCTGTTGCAGGGATTAGAGTAAAAATAGGGAATGACTAATGACAATTGGTTGATAGTCATAGTTTCATGAATAACATTTTGAATAGCGGAGCGAAGCGACCTCATCAATTATACATTATTCATTAGTCATTAGTCATTTGCCATTATTCATTTGTCATTGGAAGTGATGCTGGCGTAAGCACTGTGGTTGTGGATGGATTCAAAATTTTCCGCACTCACCGTGAACCAGGTGATGTTATCGTCGTCGTATAATTTTTGGGCCACATCGCGCACGATGTCTTCGACAAATTTGGGGTTGCCGAAGGCTTTTTCGGTAACGCGCTTTTCATCCACTCGTTTCAGAACAGAGAAGACATCACAGGATGCCGACGTTTCCACCAGCTCGATCATATCCTCCATCCAAATGAATTTATTAAAGCGGGTGCTCAGACGCACCTCACCGCGCTGATTGTGAGCGCCGATGTCGCTGATTTCCATTGAGCACGGGCATACCGAAGAGATGGGCACAATGACTTCCGATACCAGGTCTACTTTTCCGGCCGGATCACTGGTCCCGATAATGCTGCAGGTGTAGTCCATCAATCCGGGAGATGTGCTGACCGGGGCCTTTTTTTCGATAAAATAGGGAAAGGTCATTTCAAGATGAGCCGAAGCCGCATTTAAATGCCGCTTCATGTTTTCCAAAATTGCCGAAAATTTTTCCAGGGATACATCCGGACGCAACAGGTGGAGCAGTTCAACGAACCGGCTCATATGGGTGCCCTTGTTATTGTGAGGTAAATCCACAAACATATTGATGGCGGCAATCGTGTGTTGAAAACCGTCGCGTTTGTCTCGCACGGTTATCGGGTAGCGCAGATTTTTGATCCCGACCTTATCGATGGGAAGGTTGCGGTAGTCGGGTTGGCTCTGAACGTCTTTCATAGGTTTCATTATTTCAACAGGTATTCCGGTCTCACATGACTCATGGACCGAAAGATATTTCCCTTGATTTTGTTATTGCTGCGGTAAAGCTCTTTTAAGATTTTTTTGACTTCACGGCGTTTTGAGGTTCCGGCTGTTGGACATGGATTTATAAAATCCGGGTAACGCTGGTCTCTTGCAAAACGCCGGATCAAGTCCGCGTCGGCAAATGCCAAGGGTCTGATTAGGGTAAATTTGTCTTGAAAAAAGGTCTGGGCCGGCAGCATCGTGCTGATTTCGCCGGCATAGCAGATGTTCATGAACAATGTTTCGATGATGTCATCTTTGTTATGCCCCAGCGCCAGTTTATTGCACTCGAGTTCATCGGCAATTTCAAATAGTCGCTTGCGACGCAGCCTGGAGCATAGAAAACACGGGTTTTCACGATTGGTCGGACTATGCCCCTGAATTCCATAGTCCGTGTATTCCACTCGCAGCGGAATCCCGATTTTCTCACAATACATTTCTAAGGGTTCAGCGAAACTGCCCTCGAATCCCGGATCTACAAAAACAGCAAAAAGCTCGTACTTGATCGGTACCCGTGCCAATCGTTCGGTCAGCATCCGCAACAAAGTGAGGCTGTCCGCACCGCCGGAAACACCGACAACGATCCGATCGCCGTGAGAAATCATCTCGTAGCGATGCAAGGCCTGGCCCATGCTGCGGTTCAAGGCTTTGTATGTGTTACCTTTGAATGGCAAAAAAAGAACTTATTCTTGGTCTGCAACCACTGCGGTGGAGGCAACTTTCCCGGCAGCAACCTCTCTCAATGAAACCACGATGTCTTCATTTTTGGGTGAACTTACCAAATAGTCGGATCCTTCCCGTATTTGTCTGACCCGTCGGGCTACCATGTTAACCAATCTAAAACGATTATCTACCTGTCTCAGACAATCTTCAATCGTAATACGTGCCACAGAAAAACCTCCATGCCTACAGGATTTCCACCAATTCGTACATCCGTTTACCTCCGGGAACCTGAAACGTCAGTTCATCACCCGGTTTTTTCCCGACGATGGCCTGACCAAGTGGGGAGGATACGGAAATACGGCCTTTCTCAATATCGGATTCATCAGGCCCGACCAGCTGATATTCAACGTCTTCGCCGGTCTCGATATTTTCAAGCAATACTTTGCTGCCGAACACGGCCTTATCTTTGCTCAGCTTGTCCGGCACGATGACGTCGGCATTGGCCAGTTTATATTGCAATTCGCTGATACGCCCTTCGATAAATCCCTGCCGATCTTTGGCCGCCGCGAATTCGGCATTCTCGCTGAGATCGCCATGGGCGCGGGCTTCTTCAATGGCTTTAATGTTTTCAGGCCGTTCAACTCTTTTCAAATTATCCAGCTCTTTTTTCAGAGCCTCATAGCCTTCTTGTGTTACCGGAATTCTTTCCAAGATGTTGCTCCTTATCCGGATCCGCCTGAAACGGGAATATTGACGGTCGAGTATAAACGACTCAACAGGTGGTGTCCGATATGTTGTAATCAAATTAAATTTTTATGGATAACAGCAAAATATATTAATGTCAAGGATAAGCTTAGGATTTCAAGGTATTACCTGTTCTGAATTTAAGCTCGGCGTCTGATTGTCGGATATAATGCGGTGCCAGGCGGTGAACATCATCGGTGTCCCGCCGTTTAAACCGTGGCAGGCTTAGGCGGGCAACCGCCGATGCTTGAATTATGTCCTCGTTTTGACCGGCAAAAAAAGCTGATTTTCCAAGTCCGGCAGATATCAATTTATGATACAGGGTTGCGCCGTTGCCGACAAATAGACAGGGTTCTCTGATTTCGCCCACAACTTCAGCAGGCGAGGCAACCCGTTCTTCAAGTATTTTTTCTAATTTTCCTTCTTCGAACCGATAATGGCAATAATAAACTTCTTGTTTACGGGCATCCAGCAGCGGGCAGATCAAATATGGGGTTCGCCGGCACTGATAAGCAAGGGTTTCGAGGCTCGACACGCCAACCACCGGCTTGGCCAGAGAATAGGCCAGTCCCTTGATGGAAGCGATGCCGATTCGCAGACCGGTGAAGGAACCGGGACCGATCGTAACCGCAAATCCATCCAGTTGGGCTGCTTTCATTCCCGCCTTACCCAGGACGGAATCGATGATGTTCATCAGCTGCCGGGAATGCGTCCGGTCGATAATCGATGTGGATTCTGCCAGTATGGAATCCTCATCAGTCACTGCCACACTGCAGTTTTTAGTGGCTGTATCTACGGCCAGAATTCTCATTTATCCGCCCTTGACATCGGCAGGAAGTGGATTTAGACCGTACTGGCGAAAATCGATAAACCGTGCTGTCGCGCTACACCGGCGGATAAATATATTTATGCTTCGCATAAGTTTTTTTCCCAATAATTTCAAACTGCATTCCCACTTCCGAATTCCCACTTCCGAATTCAATCATCTCTGTCATCTGTCATCTGACCTCTGTCTTCTGTCATCTGACCTCTGTCTTCTGTCATCTGTCGCCTGACCTCTGACTTCTGTCATCTGACCTCTGTCTTCAGTCATCTGTCAATCTGTCCGCTGACATCCGCCATCTGTCCCCTGATCCCCCACCAGCGCCCATTCCAGCACCTGTTCCATATGCCGCACGGGGATAAATTTTATTTTTCGCCTTACCATGGGTGGTATCTCCGAAAGATCTTTTTTATTTTTCTCGGGGATGATGATTTTGCGGATTCCGGCTCGTAGCGCGCCCATTGATTTTTCCTTCAACCCCCCAATGGGCAGGACCCTGCCCCTTAGGGTGATCTCGCCGGTCATGGCCACGTCGTGATAAACCGGTCGATCGGCCAAAGCCGATACCAGGGCCGTCGCCATGGCGGTGCCGGCCGACGGCCCGTCTTTGGGAATGGCTCCGGCAGGCACATGAATATGGATGTCCAAGTTTTCGAAATCCTTCTTTTTAATGCCCAGGGTTTTTAGATTGGCCCGAATAAAGGTCACGGCCGCCCGGGCGGATTCCTGCATCACATCACCGAGTTGTCCGGTCACGATCAACTCGCCTTTGCCGCCGATCAGAGATACCTCTACGTACAGAACCTCTCCGCCGACCTGGGTCCAGGCAAGCCCCGTTGCCAGACCAACCTGGCTGTTTTCCTGATCCATTTCAGGGATAAATCTGGCAACCCCTAAATATTGATGCAGGTTGCCCTTGGTAATCTTAAGGGATTTTTTTTGGCCCTCGGCTATTTTACGGGCCAATTTGCGGCAGATGCTGCTGATTTCGCGCTCGAGACTTCGCAAACCGGCTTCCGAGGTATATTCTGAAATAATCTGGCGCAATGCACCCTCGGAGATTGACATCGATCGCGGCTTCAAACCGTTTTCCTTGATCTGGCGCGGGATTAAATGTTTGGCGGCAATGATCATTTTCTCTTCTTCGGTGTACCCGGAGAGGTTGATAACCTCCATTCGATCCAACAAGGCTGACGGAATGCTGTCGGTTGTATTGGCGGTTAGAATGAACATGACCTTCGATAAATCAAAAGGCAGATTGAAAAAATGATCGCTGAACTCGGCATTTTGCTCCGGATCCAGGGCTTCCAACAAGGCCGACGAAGGATCTCCCCTGAAGTCGGATCCCAGTTTGTCAATTTCATCCATCATAAATACGGGATTATTGGTGCGGCACTGTTTTATGCCTTGCAAAATGCGGCCGGGCATGGCACCGATGTAGGTGCGTCGATGTCCGCGGATTTCGGCTTCATCACGCAAACCGCCGAGTGAAATACGAATAAACTTTCTCTTCATCGCCCGGGCAATAGACTGCCCCAAAGAGGTCTTGCCCACCCCGGGGGGGCCGGTGAAACAAAGGATGGGGCCCTTCATTTTCGGATTCAGCTTGCGAACACTTAAATATTCCAATATGCGGTTTTTGACTCTGTCCAAACCGTGGTGATCTTTGTCCAACACTTTTTTGGCGCTGTTGATATCGATGACATCTTTGGAAGATTTACTCCAGGGCATGTCCACCAGCCAATCGAGGTAAGTCCGAACAACGGTGGATTCCGCAGAATCAGGATGCATTTTCTCAAGGCGTTTAAGTTGCTTAGCGGCTTCTTCGCCCGCCGTCTTCGGCATCCGGGCTCGCTTTATTCTTTTTCGGTACTCGTCGAATTCTTCCAGGTTTTCATCCTGCTCCCCCAGCTCCCGGTATATTGCTCGAACCTGCTCGCGCAAGAAATAGTCACGCTGGCTTTTTGAAATTTCGTCTTTGACTTCAGATTGAATTTTCGCCTGCATCGTCGATAGCTGGACTTCATGGGAAAGCAGCTCATTGACCTTTTTCAGGCGCTCTACCGGATCGGTAACCTCCAGCAAATACTGGGAATCCTCAATTTTAAGCCTCAGGTTCGAGGCAACCAGGTCGGCTAACTTGCCCGGATCTTCGACACTTTGCAAAATGGTGATGACATCACCGGTCATCTCTCCGCGCAAGACCAGAATTTTTTCACAATGCTCCCTGACGTTTCGCATCAAGGCTTCAACCTCGAGATCGATTTTTTCCAATGGAGTTTCCTCAATGATCTCAAGTTTGACCCGATACAACGAGCGTTTGCGGGTATATCGCGTGATCTTGGCTTTGACGAATCCTTGAACGAGGATTTTAACATTGCCATCGGGCAATTTCAGCATCCGTAAAACCCGACTGACGGTGCCGGTACTGAAGATTTCCTCGGTGTCCGGGTTCTCAATCGCAGGATCCTTTTGCGTGGCTAGAAATAAATATCCTTCTTTCGCGACAGCTTCCTGAACCGCTCGTACGGATTTCTCCCGTCCCACGAACAGCGGCAATACCATATCCGTAAATACAACGACATCCCGCACCGGCATCAGGGGCAGAATGTCGGGAATTTCTGCATCGGCGGCATCGTCTTCAATTATACTGACCAGGTCATCTCTATCGGCTTCTGCCATTTTCATTCCTGCCTGTTGGGCCCTGAAAGATTGTCGGCCCAGGATTTCGATTTGAAAGGACTAAAACAAATAACTATTAAATATAATGCAAGTTTTTTTTTTGACAATATCCCTTTGTTTTTTTTGTGAAACATGCAAAAATAGTAGGATCAAAATAAATTTTTTTCGTTAGTTCTCACCCCACCCCCGAGGAGATAAATGCCACTTTATTTAATCGAAATATTTATATTTTTATTTGGCCTATGTATTGGAAGCTTTTTGAACGTCTGCATCTATCGATTACCGGCATCCCAATCAATCGCCTATCCCGGCTCCAAATGCCAGAATTGCGAAAAACCTATTGCGTACTATGATAATATTCCGGTATTTAGTTATCTGTGGCTTAAAGGGCGCTGCCGTCACTGCGGTGTGAAAATCAGTTTGCGCTATCCGATAGTGGAGCTGCTGACAGGCGTTGCAGCCTTGGTAACATTTGCCAAATTCGGTTTGAGCGCAGAAGCATTGATCTATTTTATATTTATTGCCTGTTTGCTGGTGGTGACCTTTATTGATCTGGACCACCGAATCATACCCGACGTTATCACCCTGCCCGGCATCCCGATCTGCTTTGCCGCCAGTTTCCTTTTGCCCGCTTTGAATTACAAAGCTGCGCTGCTGGGTATTCTGGTTGGCGGGGGCAGTTTGTTTCTGGTCGCCTGGGTCTATAGCCTCATCACCAAGAAGGACGGCATGGGCGGCGGCGACATAAAACTGCTGGCAATGATGGGCGCCTTGTTGGGTTGGCAAGGGGTGGTATTCACAATTTTTGTGTCTTCCCTGGTCGGAACCCTTTCCGGTTTAGCCCTCATGCTGCAATCACACAAAGGTATGAAGCTGGCGGTACCGTTCGGACCGTTTTTGGCCATCGGTGGCCTAACCTATATTTTTTTCGGAACGCAGTTGATTCACTGGTATTTTAACTTATTGAGATAAAGCCGAACCCTGGTCCGCCGCTGGCTCGGACCTGAAGATCGAAAAATCAAGGTAAAAATGAAGGCAGCGATAATATCTGATATTCACGGCAATTACGAAGCATTTCGGGAGGTCCTGGCTGATATTGAAAAGTCGGAGGTTGATCGGATCATTAGCCTGGGTGACAATATCGGCTATGGTCCGGAGCCGGATAAGGTAGTACAGACGATAATGGCCCGGGGCATACCCTCGGTTAAAGGCAATCATGAGCTGGCGATAGAAGACGAGGAATACCTGGCCTGGTTCAATCCGGTGGCCCGCAGATCTCTGCTTAAAACCCGCGAACTGCTCAGTCAGTCATCGATCGATTATGTTTCGAACCTTAAGCCTTTTCTTTCCGCGGACGGCTGCCGCTATGTGCATGGCTTTCCGCCGGACTCCCCTTTGATTTACATGTTCCAGGCATCTGAGACCCGAAAAAAAAAAATTTTAGAAAAAATCCCGGAAAGGCTCTGCTTTATCGGCCACACCCATACCCTTGAAATGATCGCCTATGACGGGCAAAACATGGAGGACGATGAACTATCCCGGGGGGTGACCCAATTAGAGCCGGATAAAAAGTATATCATTAATATCGGCAGTGTCGGACAACCCAGAGATGACGGCAATGAGGCGAAGTACGTCATCTGGGATTCATTGGCTGATACCATCGATGTCAGGTATATCGTTTATGACATCGCGGCCGTCGTTCAAAAAATAAAGGACGCCGGCCTGCCCGAGGCTCATGCCGAGCGGCTTTGGTAGGATTTGGGTTCAAGGTTCTGGGTTCAAAGGTTCAGAAGTAAATTTTAGATTTGGGATTGCGGATTTTGGATTTAAGGTATTCTGACAATTTAATTAGTGGATAGAGCGAAGCGATACCATCAATCCAAAATCCGAAATCTAAAATCCAAAATTTAATATTTCATGTACATTCTTCAATATTCATTATTCATTTAAATTCCCGCCCCAATGCCAGCCCCAGGTCCAGTGCCCGGCGGTTGAGGTCTATAAAATCAGCTGGAATCCGGGTTTCCAGCACCTTCATAATGGACTCGGAGTTGATCAAGTCTACCATTTCCAGCACGACACCCAGCATGCAAATGTTAAAGACGATGGGTTTGCCAATTTTGTCCATCACGCTTTGAAACATGGGCAGCTCTCTTTGCTGCGCGTCAACTTTTTTCTCGGTTTTCACGTATCGGGTATCCGTAATCAATAGCCCCCCCGGTCGAATCACGGGATAAAATTTGGTGTATGCCTCCTGGGTCAGGCACACCAGCAGGTTAGGCTGAATCACTTTTGGGTAGTCAATTATCGATTCGGAGATGATGACATCGGCCCGGGTCGCCCCTCCCCGGGCCGCGGCACCGTAGGATTGCGATTGCACCGCATTCAGGTTCTCATACAAAACGGCTGCTTCGGCAAGTATTATGGATGCCGTGATCACGCCCTGTCCGCCGGAACCTGAAAATACCATCCTGCATCTTTCCATGGCTATTTGCCCTCCGTAGCCTTTGCGACTATCTTGTCGTATTCACCGCAATATTCCGGTCTTTCAACCTGTACAAAGATACCCCGCTCGATTAATGCCGGATTTCCCTGTTTCGCCTTAGACCCGATGGTGGTAGTATTTTCCTTGAACCACTTCACCATATCCACGGCATCACCGGCTTTGTTCTTGCGTCCGAAATAAGTCGGGCACTGGCTCAATATCTCCACCACCGAAAATCCCTCGTGCAGGATGGCTTTTCTGATCAAATCGGAAATCTGTTGAACATGATAACTGGAAGTGCGCGCCACAAAAGTCGCACCGGCCGCTTTGGCCAACTCCACCACATCAAAGCTGTAGTCGATATTGGCAAAAGGCGCGGTAGTGGCCTTGATGCCTTCCCCTGAGAGCGGCGAAAACTGCCCCCCCGTCATACCGTAAATTCTGTTGTTCATCACAATGGCGGTGATGTCGATATTTCTGCGTGCTGCATGAATAAAATGATTGCCGCCGATCGCCAGGGCATCGCCATCACCCATGGGAACGATCAGATTTAACTCCGGGCGGCTCATTTTCACGCCGGTGGCAAAGGCCAACGCGCGACCGTGAATTGTGTGCAGGGTATGAAAATCGACATAACCACTGATACGGGCGGAACAGCCGATACCGGAGACCATCACAATTTCATTTTTGCTCATACCCAGTTTTTCGACGGCTTGCAGCAGGCCGTTAAGCACCATGCCGTGACCGCATCCGGCACACCACAGGTGCGGGAAAAAGCGCTCTCTCAGGTAATCTTTGACTGCCATGGTCAAACCCCCTTCCCCTGAATTAATCGCAGTATATTCAAAATATCCTCCGGTGTGATAAACACGCCGTCGATGCGATTGGCCAGAAAAACCTTTTGAGGTTCGTCCACAGCCATTTTCACTTCGCGGAGTATTTGTCCCATATTCAACTCGACCACGATAACCGATTTGGCACCGGCACATTTCGTACGCACGATGTCCTCGGGAAAAGGCCACAGGGTCTGCAATTCAAGCAATCCCAGTTTTTCACCGCGCATCCGTCGATTTTCGACGACATGCCGGGCCGAGCGGGCCGCCGAGCCATATGAAATCAGCAGATGTTCGGCATCTTCCAGGTAATACTCTTTGTACCGAGCGAGCAGATTGGTCCGGTTCTCGATTTTATCGACCAGGTGACGCAGCAGCCCGTGGACCGCGCGGGGTTCGCTGGACGGGAATCCCCACATATCATGGAACAAACCGGTAACATTGTAGCGGTGGACCCCGCCGAAATCCGACATGGGCAGGCGGCCGTCCTCCCGGGGTAGATACGGGTGGTAATCAACCCCTTCTTTGACGGATGTTCTGAGCCTTTCCACCAGGGGCAAACTGCCGGGCTCGGGTATCACCAGGCGTTCGCGCATGTGGCCCACCACCTCGTCGAACAATAGTATGACCGGTGTGCGATAGGTCTCGGCCAAATTGAATGCCTCAACCGTAACGGCAAAAATATCCTGATGATTGGATGCCGTCATTGCAATGATCGAGTGATCCCCGTGGGTTCCCCAGCGGGCCTGGTTAACATCGCCCTGACTGCCATGGGTCGGAATTCCGGTAGAGGGACCGCCGCGCTGAACATTGACGATCACACAGGGAATTTCCGTCATGACCGCGTAGCCTAGTGCCTCCTGCATCAGCGAGAAGCCCGGACCACTGGTGGCCGTCATGACTTTACGACCGGTTAGGGACGCACCGACAATTGCGCACAATGATGCGATCTCATCTTCCATCTGAATAAATTTGCCGCTCAAAGCCGGGAGCCGCGAGGCCAACAGCTCGGCAATCTCAGAGGAAGGCGTAATCGGATAACCGGCATAAAAGTCGAGCCCTGCGTACAATGCGCCTTCTACGCAGGCTTCGTTGCCTTGCACAAATTTTACTGTTTCGCCCATCTGGATATCCTATTTTTCTGTTTCTATTTCTATCGCCAAATCCGGACAGCGCAGCTCACAAAGTCTGCAACAGATGCAATCCTGCGGCCGCACAGCCACAACTTTATCCTGCTCATCGAGTTCCAGGACCTTTTTAGGACAAAATTCCACGCAGATACCGCACCCCTTGCACCAATCCCGGTTAATATGGTGCTGTTTTAACTTAGGTTTCCCCATCGGGTGTTCCTCTCAAAAAAAAGAAAAATCCATTGTCATTCGGATGTTTTTCCTGCAGTTACGAAATCATGGTCTGCCACTTGGATTAACGACATGACAGCCCATTAACCCTATGCGTTCGCTCGAAATTTGTCAAGCAAAACACTATGAATCGCCAGCCTGTGCTAAATTAACCGGTGAATGGGTGAAAAAGCGAAAATCGCCGTCCTTATGAGAGAGATATCGGACCGCAGAGCTGCCGACTTTGGCCCACCCTGGAGGGGTGATGGAGTTGGCAACGACTACCTGCAGGTTTCAGGTGTCAGGTGTCAGGTGTCAACAACGGAAATCGAACCGCTGGATGGCAGTTGCCCATGAATTGGATTTTCCTTCACTGCTGTTGACTTTCAGCCTCAACCCAAACTGGGTTCAGCACTCAGGATTGGCTTTTTCCTGACACCTGAAACCTGACACCTGAAACCACAAAAATTTAGCACAAATGGCATAGCCGATTGTCTCTGATTTGGCCCAAAGGACTAGATTTCCTGCGACAAAATAAATATTTAATGATAAGGCACAGCAGTCAAATGAATAGATGTAAACGCACAAACCAAATTACTCCTTTGACAAGTCACCGTCGTTTTTATTATGCTTATATAGCTGCCGTCATTTAGTTACCGCTGCCGTGAGTCAGTTATCAGTTCAGTTTTGTGCAAAACGTGCAAAATATTTTTCTGTGTCTTTGTAAACCTCTGGTATACAGGCGTTACCATGATAAATTTTGGCGTCAGCTTTCTAAATAGGCTAAAAGTTATATGATCGATGGGAATATAGTAGACAGAGCGACGTGTCGGTTCGTCTTGTGGGGTCGCAACCCGAAGGGCGAAGCCCCAAGCCGAAGGCGACGTGTGGGGTCGTAGCTCGAAGAGCGACGTGTGGGGTCGTAGCTCGAAGAGCGAAGCCCCAAGCCCCAAGCCTGAAGCGATCCACAATTCGTCATTTGTCATTCGTCATTTCCCCGGTATAGCGGGATCACCGCTACGCGGCGACCGGCTTGCCCGGGTTAGGGGAGTATCTAGTCAATTGAAAAAGGCATTTTTGCTGTTCGGTATTTTGATATTCTTTTCCGTCTGCGGCGGAGTGGGTTTTTATTTTGAACTTCGAATGTTTGCCGATACCCCGGCGAATGCCGCAAACACCGATAAAGTTCTCATCGATGTCCGTCCCGGCCAATCCTTGAAAACCACGGCCGGGGTGCTTTACGATGAGGAGATCATTAAAAGCCCTTTAAAACTGAATATAATTGCACGTATCGAGGGCATCGACAAACGTCTGAAGGCCGGCGAATATCTTCTGTCAGCCGCCATGACACCCCGACAAATACTTCAGATCATGGTAAAAGGCGAGGTTAAACTGTATAAGTTGACCATTCCGGAGGGCTATAATTCTAATCAGATTGCCGTGTTGGTGGAGCAAGCCGGTTTCGGAAAAAAGGAGACTTTTAGCGATACAGCCCAAAATGCCGCCCTGGCACACGCATTGGGTTTGAGCGCAGATAGGTTGGAAGGATACTTGTTTCCCGACACCTATTTTTTTCCAAAAGGTACCACGGTCAAAAAAATAGTCACGGTCATGGTTCAGCGTTTTTGGTCGGTATTCAAGCCCGAGTGGAAAACTCGTGCCGAAAGCTTAGGATTCTCCATACACCAGGTCGTTATACTGGCCTCGATCATTGAAAAAGAGACCGGTGCATCCTTCGAACGTCCGCTTATCTCATCGGTTTTTCACAACCGACTGAAAAAAAGAATGCGCCTGGAATCGGACCCGACCGTGATATACGGTATAAAGGATTTTGACGGCAATCTGACCCGCAAACACTTGAAAACCCGAACCCCCTATAACACCTACAAGATTAAGGGGCTGCCCATCGGCCCCATCGCCAATCCCGGGCGGGCATCTTTGGAGGCCGCCCTCTATCCGGAAAAGACATCCTATATTTACTTTGTTTCGAAGAAAGATACCACACACCAATTTTCGACCAATTTGAAACAGCATAATCGCGCAGTCCGCAAATATCAACTGAACCGCAAATAATAAATAATCCGAGCCCAGAGAACCCGGCTTTGGTCCACGCTGAAGAGGTGATCAAGGTCGCATGAACTTGGACAAATGGTATAGCCGATTTTCTGTGATTTGGCCCAGACGGTCAGGTTTTATGCAACAAAATAAAAGGTCCCGGTCTGACGGACCCGTTGTCGAATTTGATCAGAACCGTGTATAAAATTGCCCCGGAGCGCTTGACTCGGACATATACAACCCTTAGATTCATTAAAGAGTCATTCGGGTTTATAAATTGGCCTAACCATGTGTCCAGCAGTTTCTGCATAACACCTGAAATGGGAAATCAATGATGACGGCTAACGAAAAAAAGAAACAAACTTTAATCATCGACCTTGAAAAACTCAATACCCTTAATGCCGAGGGATGTGCGGCCTGCGGCCGCAAATTTACATTGGGTGAAACGGTTGTAAAGGCTTGCGGGGCGTGGGATGGTCCTCCGAAACTGATACATGAAAACGAAGCCGTGTGGGATGTAAATTCGGCCTCATTCTTTGAAAGGCGTTGCTACGAATCCCGCAAGGTATAAATATCATTAGTAATTAAGCTCATTCCGGGCAAAAAAGCAGAGTCATTTATGGCTCTGCTTTTTTTATTTGGTTCAGAGGATTCAAATTTCCCATTACCATTCAAGTTAAGCCCCAAAGCTGCCGATAATGTTCGCAGGTAAAATTATTCGAAACCTGCGTTTCGACGGTCCTGAAACCGAAGAAAATCCCAACGACATTGCAGAGGTAGCCGATGCAGAATTCAAAGCCGGCAAAATTACTGGATAAAATCAGTCTGATTATCATCGGAGCCGGTGCATCGATTTTTTACTATTACCTCGAAAATTCGATAGCTGCCGGCCAAAGCCTTGGCTGCTTTGTAACCATCGCCTTGATCCTATTAATCAGCGTATTCACCCAGCTGCTGATCAATAATCTAAATCGATCCCGCCAATTCCTGCGAGAGTCCAATGAGAACTTAGAACAAAAAGTCATCGAACGAACCCAAGAATTGCGCGCCTCCGAGAATAAATATCGGACAATTTTTGAAAACAGCGGTGCCGCGACCATTATCATTGAAAAAGACTTGACCATATCCCTCGCAAATTCGGTATTTGTCAGTATTTCAGGATTCAACCGCGGAGAAATTGAGTTTAAAAAATCTTTTTCCGATTTTCTCGATGAAAAAAGTCATCGTATAATACTGGATAGTGAGGGCTTGTTGTGCATCGATAAAAACCTCGAATGCAAATTAATTGACCGCGAGCGTGGTCAGAAAGATATGCTGGTCACGATAGCGCCGATTTCGGACACCGATAAATGTGTGGCATCTCTGACGGATATCTCCGAACTCAAAGAAGCGGAGCGCCAGATTTACCATCACGCCTTCCACGACACCTTGACTAACCTGCCCAACCGCACCCTGTTCATGGAGCATCTGAAGATGGCGATCAAGCGGGGAAAACGGCGGCCGGATTATAATTTTGCAGTTTTGTATTTGGACATCGACCGCTTCAAACTCGTCAACGACAGCCACGGACACAATGTGGGCGACAATCTGCTGACCGCCTTTGCGGATAGAATCCACGCTTCACTGCGCGATATCGACATCCTGGCCCGCTTCGGCGGGGATGAATTTGTCATTTTGCTGGAGGACATCGAGGAGGGCACTTATGCCAGTATGGTTGCTGAAAGGCTGCAGCAGGAACTCAAACTCCCGTTTGTGGTAAACGGCGAAGAAGTCTATGCGCCCAGCAGTTTTGGCGTGGTGGATAGAACTCAGGACTACGATCTGCCCGAGGACATCATACGCGATGCCGATACCGCCATGTACCATGCCAAAGAGAAAGGCAGAGCTCAGTTCAAAGTCTTTGACAAGAAGCTGCATGAAAAGGCATTACACCTTCTGCAGCGCGAAACCGATTTAAGAAAAGCCGTTCATAAAAACGAATTTGAAATCCACTATCAACCGATTGTAGCCCTGGAAACCTGGGCGGTCACCGGTTTCGAAGCCTTGATACGCTGGAACCATCCTCAACTGGGCCTAATTTATCCGGGCTCATTTATTTCCATAGCCGAAGAAACCGGGCTGATCATCCCCATCACCCGTCTGATGGTCGAGGAAGCTTGCCATGATCTCAAAATCTGGCAGGAGCGGGTCAAAAATTTACAGAAGCTCACCATGAACGTCAACATATCCAGCAAGCACTTTTTGCAGCCCACGCTTTTGAACGACATACAGGAATTGCTGAATAAAATTAATTTACCCCCCGATCACCTGAGACTTGAAATTACCGAAACGGCTTTGATGGAAGATGTGGAAGAAACGGTGCGGCTGGTTCAACGAATGAAAGATTACGGCCTCCAGTTTATAATTGACGATTTCGGCACCGGTTATTCTTCCCTGAGCTATCTGCAACGGCTTCCTATCGACACCCTCAAGGTCGACCGCAGTTTCGTTTCGAGAATTAAAAGCACCCCCGACGGAAATAGAAATATTGTTGAAGCCATCATCTCCCTGGCCCATCGCCTCGATATGCAGGTTGTGGCCGAGGGTGTGGAAACCCTCGAGCAACGCGAGATCCTGTTGGACATGCAATGCCAATTTGGCCAGGGCTACCTGTTCTCCAAACCACTTCCGCGGTCTGCAGTTGACAACCTGATCGATGACATGCTGAAACATTCAAGCAAGAATCCGGGCCAGCCTTATACGCTGACGAGTGCACTGGCCAACTAATAATCCGCAGCCAATACAAAGCTTCCTAATGGACCTGCCCCTTGATCCTGAGCACCGTTAATCCTCGTGTGAAACTATCTGAAATGACGAATGTCGAATGTCGATTGACGAATGGTGGAATCGCTTCAGGCTTCGTCCCGCGGGCTCGCGGGACTGCGACCCGACAAGTCGCTCAGTCGTTTTAAACTAGAAAGAATACCATATTCGATGTTCGATGTTGGACGTTCGATGTTCGAAGTTCATTAGTTTCTTTTCTTTGGTCAGACTGGCGGTTTACCGCCAACGGCGGCACTCAATAAAAGCTTATTTATTCGCACTCGCGCTAAGTCGTATATTTAAAGTTCATATTGTGCTTGTCCGCAAACTAGGGCGGTGGTAGACTAGCGGTACCGGCAAAATTCGAGATTATAGGGTAATCCTGAACGGTGAAACTCGAACCGGGTAAAAAAACACGATTAGTTTACGGGAAAACAATGAACCCAGACACATTATCCATTGAACAACTGGCCGGACAGAGACTGATGGTCGGTTTTGACGGCACCGGGCTGGATGAAAATCTCAGACACCTGATTTCCGATATCAAAGTCGGCGGAATAATTCTTTTTGCCATAAACCTCGAGACGCCGGGTCAAATTAAAGATTTGTGCGCTGCGGTCCAGGATTATGCCGGGGAATGCGGACAACCGCCATTGTTCATTGCCATCGACCAGGAAGGGGGGCAGGTCGCCCGGCTGAAGGCGCCGTTTACTCAATTTCCCGGCAATCCGCATATGCGACATGAAGCGGATGCCGAACATTTTGCCCAGGTAACGGCCACCGAATTGAAGCAGGTCGGGATCAACATGAATATGGCACCTGTGATGGATGTCGCACCGGAAAACATGAACAGCATCATGTCCAAAAGGGCTTTCGGCGGTGACCCGGAATGGGTTGCACGGCTGGGAATCAAAGTCATTGAGCAGTTGCAGCAAAACAATATCATGGCGGTGGCCAAACATTTTCCAGGCATTGGCCGGACTATTTTGGATTCGCATCTGGATTTGCCGGTCCTGAAGGACGATTTACAAACCATTGAGCGGTTTGATTTGATTCCCTTTGAGGCCTCAATAAAACGCGGCGTAACCGGCATCATGCTGTCTCATATTTTTTATCCGGCGCTCGATGATCAATGGCCGGCCAGCCTGTCGAGGTATATAGCTTATGATCTTCTACGGCAGCGCCTGGGATTTGACGGCCTGGTATTGACCGATGATCTGGATATGGGCGCCATCACGAAGCACTATGACATCAGCACCTCCATCCGACGAATCCTTGCCGCCGAAATTGATCTGGCACTCATCTGCCACAAAGGTCCGAATATCGAAATCGCTTTCGAGCAGATATTCAACGCGATGACTGATTCAGAGGAAATGAGAGCAAGAGGTCAAGTATCTGTCGATCGCATCATGAAATTCAAAAACGATTACCTGGTTTTTTAACTGCAACGCCCATTCGATGAGTTTGGAAATTCAACACCTAATACCCAATACCTAATACCCAATTACGCCCTGTTCCTCGAAAATACATCGTCAGCCAAGTCTGCCACCATCCCGGCCCTTAAGTAATGGTATCCCACCCCCGCGATCATGGCGGCATTGTCGCCGCAAAGCTTTATCGATGGGATATGCACGCGTATCCCCTTAAGCTCGGCCTCGGTTGCGAGCATTTCGCGCAGCCGGCTGTTGGCGGCAACACCCCCTACCAGAGCGATGTGATCGCAGCCTTTTTCGGCAGCCGCCCGGATAGCTTTATAGGAGAGAACTTCAAGAACCGCCTCCTGAAAGCCGGCCGCTATATCCGGAATCTCGTTCTTGAGGTTATGCGGGTGCTTGGTTATGTAGCGAAGGACAGCGGTTTTAATGCCGCTGAAACTAAAATCGAAATTGGACTTGTTCAGGTAAGATCGGGGAAACTTGATTTTTTCAGAGTCTCCCTTTTGGGCAAGACGATCGATGACGCCGCCTCCCGGATAACCCAGGTCCAGCATTTTAGCGACTTTATCAAATGCTTCTCCGGCGGCATCATCCCGGGTCTGGCCCATCAGTTCAGCTGCCGTGTGACCGGTCACGTAATAGATGCCGGTATGTCCTCCGGATACAAGCAGCGCAACATACGGAAACGCGGGCGGATCCGGCTCCAGGAAAATCGAGTTGATGTGTCCTTCCAGATGATTGACGCCCACCCAGGGAACTCCCAGCGCATAAGCCAATGACTTGGCAAATGAAAATCCGACCAGCAGCGCACCTACCAATCCGGGTCCCCGTGTGACCGCGATTGCCTCGACAGCCGTCAGCGGCAGACGCGCCTCGGTCAATGCTTTATCAACTACGGGCACCATGGCTTCGATGTGTTTGCGTGAAGCCAATTCGGGAACCACACCGCCATAGCGGTGATGAATTTGAACTTGGGAGGATACTACCGACGCCCGAATAAGCCGGCCATCCTCGACAACCGCCGCCGCCGTTTCATCACAGGATGTTTCAATACCCAAAATATTCATAAAGTATATACGCTCAGATCTCGTAACTTAATCTTTAAAGGAGTCAACTTTTTGGACACGATCTATGTCAATTTGCGCCAAATTGAGGGATTTAGGAATTCAGGGATTAAGGAATTGAGGAATTGAGGAATTGTGAATTAAAGGATAAAATCAATGTATTAACAAAAATTGAAATTCCTTCAATTCCCAACCCAGCCAAGCCGGAAATGAAGATTGAAGATTTGTGGTTTCGCTTCAGGCTTCGCCTTCGGCACCGACCCGACAAGTCGCTCCGTCATATTAGTTTAAATCGATAGAGCAAATTTAATATTCAATCTGGATATTACAAAAATCCTGCGCAAACATGACAGGATTTTAAAAATAGACACTAAATTCCTTAATTCTTAAATCCCCGAATCTCTGAATTCCTAAATCCCTAAATCCCTATCTAAATCCCTAAATCAGATCCATATTCAATGTATTATCAGCGGCGACTACCTGGCACCATTTTTTCGGTGGCCTCAGCCGGAGCAGGGCAAATTCCCTTTATGTCCCCTGGCAATCCATTCCAGCAACTTGGACAGCCGCATGGCGATATTTCCGAACATTGATTTTTTTGTCGGACCGATCTCTCTATTATCAGACACATCTACTCCCAGATGACGCGTTCTCTGGTATCTTTACATTCCAGGATTTCACCGATGATAAAGGCCTTTTCATGCATGGCTTCAAGCCGTTGCAGGACATCGGCCGTGGCATCCGGTGGGACAACGGCAATCATACCGATACCGTTGTTAAAGGTTCGCTGCATTTCATGGTCTGAAATTTTTCCGGCTTGCTGTAAAAAATGAAAAACGGGCGGAATTTCCCAAATTCCCGATTGGATTAATATATTGCATGTTTTCGGAACAATTCGCAAAATATTGTCCGCCAGCCCGCCTCCGGTGATATGCGCCAGACCATGCACCGGCAGATCTTTCAAGACGCTCAAGATGGGTTCTACATAGATCCGAGTCGGTGTGATCAATTCTTCGCCCAAGGTTTTTCCGAGTTCCTGCACATAATCATCCACTTTCAGTTTAAGAACGTCAAAGCAAATTTTACGAACCAGGGAAAAGCCGTTGCTGTGCAGGCCGCTTGATGCGATGCCGATCAGACGGTGTCCCACCCGAACCTCGGTACCGTCGATGATTTTGCTGTTATCAACGATACCCACGGCAAAACCGGCCAGATCATACTCATTATCCTTATAAAACCCGGGCATTTCTGCCGTTTCACCGCCGAGCAAGGCGCATTTGGCCATTTGGCAACCTTTACCAATACCGCCGATCAGGTCGGCCACCCGCTTGCTGTCCAGCTTACCCATGGACAAATAATCCAAAAAGAAAAGCGGCTTTGCGCCCTGGACGAGAATGTCATTGACACACATTGCTACCAGGTCGATACCGACGGTATCATGTTGGTCGAGCATAAAAGCAATTTTGAGCTTGGTTCCAACGCCATCCGTCGCACTGACAAGCACCGGCCGGTCCAGATTCGCAATGTTCGGTGAAAAAAGTCCGCCGAAGCCTCCGATTTCCCCCATTACTCCGGATACCGCTGTTTTTTTGGCAATTTCACTGATGGTCGAAACCAGCTTGTTGGCTTTGTCAATATTCACACCGGCGTCCGCATAAGTTAACGAATTGGCCATGCTCATCTCCTGGAAACGGTTAGCAATTATGAATAAAAGTCCTTGAAAATTAAACTCATTCAGCTTAAAAGTCAAAACAATTTTTTTTGACTTCCGCTGATGCCGGTTGTATGATACTTTTTTCAGGCACCCAAATTCTATGAGGACAGGAGATTCCCGGCATGACAAAGACGTCCAAAATTAATATCGGCCTGCTCGGTTGCGGCACGGTCGGAACCGGCGTTGCAAAGCTGCTCGTCGAAAACAAACCGCTGTTGACCGCCCGGGTAGGTGCAGAACTCGCGTTGAAATGGGTGGCCGATATCGACACCGCAGCCGCCAAGGAGGTTCAGCTGCCGGACGGTACCTTTATCAGCGATGCCCGGAAAGTAGTTGATGACCCTGATACCGATATAATTATCGAAATGATCGGTGGCGAAGGCATTGCCAAAGAATTCATTTTACAGGCCATTGAAAGCGGCAAACACGTTGTAACCGCCAATAAGGCCCTTCTGGCAGCCAAGGGCAACGAATTGTTTGCAGCTGCAGCCCGACAGGGTGTCGACCTGGCTTTTGAAGCCAGTGTTGGCGGCTGTATGCCCACCATCAAATCCATGCGGGAATCACTGGTTGGAAACCATATCCGGGCCATGACCGGCATTTTAAATGGAACCTGCAATTATATTTTATCTAAAATCACCGACGAAGGAATACCCTTCAAAGAAGCGCTGGATCAGGCTCAAGCGCAGGGCTACGCCGAAGCTGATCCGACGCTGGACATCGAGGGATTCGACACGGCCCACAAGGTGGCGATCTTAGCCGCGCTGGCCTATGGTATGGAAATTAATCTAAACGATGTCTACATCGAAGGAATTTCCCGGATCACACCGCTGGATATCGCCTTCGCCGAGCAGTTCGGCTACCGCATTAAATTGCTGGCCATCAGCAAATTTCTGAATGACCGTGTCGAAGCCCGGGTTCATCCCACGATGATTCCTTTTGATAACCTGTTGACCCACATCGATGGCACGGTCAATGCCATTACGATTTCCGGCGATGCGGTCGGCGAGATATTGCTGTATGGGCACGGAGCCGGTATGTTGCCGACGGCCAGTGCCGTCATCAGTGATGTTGTCGACATCGCCCGCAACATATTATGCAACACGGCCCGCAGGGTACCGCCGCTTTCCTATCAGCGGGAAAATATCCGCAACATACCGATTTTGCCCATCGATGAACTTGTGACCCACTATTACTTCCGGTTTTCGGCGTTGGACCGCCCCGGCGTGCTTTCGACAATTTCGGGAATCCTGGGCAAATACGACATCAGCATCCAGTCGGTCCACCAGAAAGGACGCAAGACCAATGGTTCCGTACCGGTGGTGATGCTCTCGCATCTCGTCAAAGAGGCCGATGTCAAAAGGGCCTTGAATGAGATCCGAGCCCTTGACGTAGTCGGCGACGAACCGGTTCTGATTAGAATTGAAGATGATGATATGGATTAGAATTGAATGAAACGACAAGGACTGATAACAGCATGTACCTAGTTTGTTCGGATTTGGAAGGGATTTTTACACCGGAAATTTGGATCAATGTCGCTGAAATCACGGGTATCAAAGAGTTGAGACTTACAACCCGGGATATATCCGACTACGATGTCTTAATGAAAAAACGGCTGGCAATTCTGGAAGCGCATAACTTAAAACTTGATGATATTCAGGCCGTAATCGCCAAAATGAAGCCGGTGGAAGGTGCCCTTGAGTTTTTATCCTGGTTAAGGAACCTGGTGCCGCTGATCATTGTCTCTGATACTTATGTCGAGTTTGCCGGTCCCCTAATGGAAAAACTGGGCCACCCCACGCTTTTCTGCAACACATTATCGATTAACGGCGATGGTTCAATCAACGACTATCATCTGCGCCAGCAGGACGGCAAAAAAAAGGTCACCCAAGCCCTGCAGACCCTGAATTATGAAGTAATTGCCATCGGCGACTCATACAACGACATCACCATGCTCAAAGCCGCCGACCACGCTATTCTGTATTGCCCGCCCGACAACGTCAAGGAAGAATACGAGCAATTTCCCATAGCTTACAATTATGCTGAACTAAAAAATCATCTTCTCCAGATTATAAACTAAGCGGCGAAAAAGGACTAAATTGATCCAATTTGCCTAATCCGAGGGGCGGACTGAAAGTAAGGAACTCTATGTATAGTCATCGCACGAATTACCGCGTTATCTACGGAGACACCGACAATATGGGCCAAGCCTATTACGGCAATTATTTCCGCTGGTTTGAAATCGGACGCAGCGAAATGTTCAGGTCCTTAGGGCTTCCTTATAAGGCTGTTGAGGAAAATGGGATCTTTTTACCCGTGGCGGAGTCACATTGCAAATATGCGACTCCGGCAAGATATGACGATATACTGGTCATCGAAACATCCCTCGACACCAAACTCAGAGCCGCGATAAAATTCAATTACACGATCTACCGGGAAGACGGCAAAACGTTGGTTGCCCGAGGATATACCAAACACCCGTGTGTCGATCGCAGCGGCAAGGTGGTCCGGCCACCCAAGTTTCTCAGAGACATCATCGCTAAAATCAAGGATGAATCCAAAGTCTAAATCTATTGTCAATATCAGCATACTGCATTTCAGACCATGGACCGTGAGTTTACAGCTATGAATTTTCCTGCAGATTTCAATTTAGAGAGGTTTAGCCAATGCCGCCTGCTGGTGGTGGGTGATCTGATGATCGATGAATATGTCTGGGGTGATGTGGATCGCATCTCACCGGAGGCACCCGTGCAGGTGGTGGCCGTTAACCGCGAAGACTACACCTTAGGAGGCTCCGGCAATGTCGTCAATAACCTGGCAGCGCTCGGGGCCAAAGTATCGGTTTTGGGGGTTGTCGGAACCGGCAGAAACAGCGAGCAAATGTTGGATAAATTGTCGGATCTCGGTGCAGACACCCGGGGAATCTTCAAAGAGAATGAACGGCCGACCACTAAAAAAACGCGTATCATTGCCGAGCATCAGCAAGTGCTGCGCATCGACCGCGAAACCAAGCAAAAAATATCTGCGGAAACTTCCGCCGCGATTATATCATTGGCCGAAACCATTATTCCGGATGTCGACGTTATTCTGATCTCGGATTACGGCAAAGGCATGATTACCCGGGAGTTGATCGCCCAATTGGTCGATCTTGCCGCGGCCAAAGGCAAGACCACTATAGCCGATCCCAAAGGACTTGATTTTTCAAAGTATGCCGGGGTCACTTTGTTGACGCCAAACAAAAAAGAAGCCTCACTGGCGTCCGGGGTTGAAATTACGAATGATGAGAGTCTTGTATCAGCAAGCAGCGTTTTACTTGATAAATCCAACGTCGCCAAATTATTGATCACTTGCGGTAAAGATGGCATGATATTTTTTGAACCTGGAAAAAAACCCTTTACGATCAGTACTGAAGCACGCGAAGTTTATGATGTTTCCGGTGCCGGAGATACCGTAGTCGCTGTACTGGGGCTGGGTATCGCCGCCGGACTTTCCTTTCATGATGCCGTGGTGCTGGCCAACACGGCCGCCGGTATAGTCGTCGGAAAAGTCGGAACCGCTACGGTAACCCGCCAGGAGCTTAGCCGTGCATTGCAGCAACCCGCTGACAGTATGGTTTCAAAGCACAAATCGATCAAAGAACTATCCGAACTGAGCCGGAAGCTGCGAATCGATCGCAAGCGAATTGTACTGACCAATGGCTGTTTTGACCTGTTGCATACGGGCCACATCAAACTGTTCGCCGCGTCGAAACGGCTGGGAGACGTAATGTTCGTCGCGCTTGATGATGATGATTCCGTACGACGTCTAAAAGGCGCCGATCGGCCCGTCATCAGCGCTGCTGAACGGGTGGGGATTCTTAGCGCCCTGGACAGCGTGGATTACGTGGTTGTGTTCGCCACCCACGAGTTGGACGAGATCATTAAAGCGATCCGGCCTGATGTTTTAACCAAAGGCAGCAATTATGGCTCGGAAGAGGTCGAGGGGCGCGAAATTGTCGAGAGCCATGGCGGTCGGGTTGAATTGATTCCCATCACCGAAGAGATCTCATCCTCACAAATCATCAACAACATAAAAAGTAAGTGAATTTGATAGGTCAGAAGGCCCGACTTTGATTTCACCCCGGAAGGTGCAGTTTACCTCGGACTCTGAATGGAATACTGGAATGTTGGGTATCGAAAGCGGATGATGGTCTGATTTTATAAATTGATCCGTGCCATCCTTAAAAAAAAGATCCCATTCCACAAAACCCAACATTCCAAAATTCCAGTTTCCCATCATTCCGCTCCCGCTGTCAGCAGGAATTACGGCATAGCCGATTGTCTCGGATGCGCTCAGAGGATCAGGTGTTCAGAGACAAAAAAAAGATGGCACAGGTTGACAGAAACTGCTTGACTACTTACTGTTGTTTCGTTAAATACAGTTGTACAAAATTGATGCGGGGTGGAGCAGTCTGGTAGCTCGTCGGGCTCATAACCCGAAGGTCGGTGGTTCAAATCCGCCCCCCGCTACCAATAAAATCAAGGGCCGACGGCGAACCGCCGTCGGCCTCTTCTGTTGCGTGCGTCCTAATCGGGTCATTTTTGCCAAACAAAGGGAAGCCCCTCCACGCTTGCCAAACTCTGAACGATCCTCCCATTCTGCCTCCTGGTCGGGAGCTTCTGCCTTTCCGGCGGTTGCTTCCATAAAAGTCGATCCATCGCATCGCTTCTTTTTTGGAATCCGGGCCATATATCGCGTTTAAATCGCCATTCGATCTTCATTCGGCTTCCTTCAGATAATCCTCCGTACTTCGGATTCTCATCTTCTCCGCCTTTTGCACCAGTAGCTCCTTATGCAAACCAATAGCCCCGTCAATTATGGCGCCCTTAAATGTTTTTATCAGATCATCTGACGACCTATATTCGAGCAAAGATAAAACCCATGGATACTTCACGAGGTCTTCTAGCATGGAAAATGGCTTTTCACCTTTCTGAATCACTGGGACAAATGGTATCTGGTAGTCAGGCACTGTCGCCTGTAATTCGAGTGGAGCCGAACGCGGATTCGTGATATCAGCTATTACGAAGAGGCTCATGCCAGCTAATGTTTTTATTGTCTCGCTGAAGTCTCTGGAAGAAGCACGCTCGAAATCAAATATGATGGGAAGAAGATTGTGATGCCTTAATTCGTTTGCCATCGCATCAAGAACAGCTTTTCTTTCAGCGGTGAATCTCCCCAGTATCAGTACCGATTTGGAGGTTATGTTGTCGATAATATTTCTAAGTTTTTTCCGATTCAGTATCAGATAAACGAACTGTGCGACCTCCAGGTTATCAACGGTTATGACTGGTTCATCGCGAGGGGTGATAATCAAATCGGTCTGGATTGTTCTATCCAATTTTAGTCCCCAGGCAGATATTCCATAGACTCTGCAACCAGTTAAATTTGCCGCATTGAGAATAGTTTCTACTAATAAAGCATTTTTCAAATTCGCTCCATTTAAATTTGCTCCACTTAAATCCGCATACCTGAAATCCGCGCCTCTGAGACTTGCTTTCTCTAAATTCGCATAGCTGAGGTTTGCATTTTTGAGATTGGCCTTTCTAAACTTCGTCTCACTTAAGTCGGTCTTCATAAGACTAGCACCATTGAGTCTAACTTTCTTGAGATCCGCTTTACAAAGCCCCGCCTTTCTGAGATTCGCCTTTTTGAGCTTCGCCTTGTAAAGATTGGCCTCGCCAAGTTTTACCTTGTACAGGTTGGCCCTACTAAGCCTCGCCTTGTACAGGTTGGCCTTACAAAGTCTTGCCTTGCGAAGGTTGGCGCCATTTAGCTTCGCCTTGTGCAGTTTGGCATTATCAAAGTTTACTCGGTGGAGATCCACTTCTCGAAATTTTGCTTTGCTTAGATCTGGTATTATATCAGGATTCTCCTCCCGCCATTTATTCCAGACTTTGACGCCTTGTTTCAGGATTTTGAGGTGTTTTGGGTTGGCCATGGAATTTGCTCCTAGTATCGAATTGAAATTCAAAATAAATAAACCAAATAGAGAAACAAAGGCAAGGGAAATGTTGGGGTTAGGGATTGCGGATGTAGTTTAGTTAGGAAAATTTCCATTGGACGCTTCATCGTGTAAAATACTGATGCCAGCAACAATAAACCGACTCAAATTTCGTTTGACAGAACGTCTGCAAATATATGATATTTTAATCGTTCTTATCAATTTGATTCAGGCGCGAGCCAAATTCCTTTCTAACCTCACAAAAAAGCTGGCATACCCCAGTCATTAATATACCTGGAAACATATATCATGGCTGACATTTTTTTCAGCTACGCAAGTGAGGATCGATCAAGAGTTGAACCACTTGCCAAAGCTCTCGAGGACCAAGGCTGGTCTGTCTAGTGGGACTCACAAATCCCCCCTGGATTCAAATCTAAAAGCTGACATTTGGTCGAATCCGGAATCACCGCCGGAAAAAAGTATACGTATTTCCATTAAGCGGATCGAATCAATTAACCGAAAGCTATCCGATCCCAAAATAGATTTTTTTGATTTGAAAAAAGAGATCGATTCCTATGCTGAAACAGGCTTGCTGAGCAAAGAAAACAAAGGCCTTGATTTGAAAGAACTGGTGTCCATAGGAGTGGAGATCGATGAAGGTTTGCAAGAATTGGCTCGCCAGGACCCTTGGTCCCAGAAGCAATTGGTATTCATCGGCCGATTGGAGCGGTTAATGGACCGATTTCAAGGAAGAATTCGACATGAACGCGGTTGGATACAGGCCGTGGAGGAACGCCAGATTGGAATCCGAGCCTGGTCTCGCATCGAGGAGGCGTGGACAATTTTTCGACATAGATTCGATCGTTTCAGCACAGTTTTTTATAAACCGGATCACTGGCAGGACTTCGTGGAAAACATGAAAAATTGGTGCCGTGCGTTGGAGCATTGGTGCCCCGATTTAAAATGGGATTTACCGAAAGCATCTCAGAGCATACGCTGGACAACTCTTGTAGCGGAATGGGAAGAATCGAACGAAGGTCGACTTTGGCTCGAGCACAAAAATCTGGCACCGGACAATCTCAATGACCTCTATGCTATTTATAAAGAAATGTTGGATCAAATAATGGCTTTCGAAGCTCTGCACCGTCGCCTGTTGATAAAAATTTCAGGCTACACTTCTGACAAGGATGGCATAACAAAAGACATTAAAAGTGATTGTGAAGAACTGTGTCAAACAATTCCCCTGACAAAACCGGTTCAAAATATCCGTCAGCAATTACTACTTTCCTCTGACAGCCCGATAAGTGATGTTTGCCGTTGCTGATTGGTAAGGGCTCTATCCTTCAAATCCAGTTGTCAATCCGAAAGGACCTGATAAAGGCTAATACCATGTGTTGCGCGGCAGTTCTTATGCCACCAGGCCGAGTATCCTACGTTCGGCCAATCGCGCCAAGCGCAGTCCTGACAGCTCCTTCTTCCACTTCAGAGGCTTTCATAGCCTAATCAGCGGCGGTTTTCGAGTTGCCCGGGATTTTTGATTACACCCAAATTGATCGGTTCCAGGCTTAGTGCTTCGCCATTTGGGCTTCGCCCACACACGTAGGTTTTGGGGTTGAAAGGTTATCAATAGGGGTGCCGTAATTGTGCCATTTTTTTTTACACTATTTCATTTATTTCCTACAGGGTCATTCTGGAGTTAGATTCTATAACCGGCTGATATCATATTATAAATTTAACACATTCACTCATAATTGTATCAGTATTTCAGCGGAAAAATCAACTGCAAGATTTCTAACCCATTGAT